>Ga0114959_10002202_pt1 | contig 16322 bp, 14 predicted proteins | sample C_130625_EF_Meta_FD_87317 | JGI IMG/M metagenome (GOLD analysis project Ga0114959, IMG submission 87317) | Freshwater microbial communities from Lake Croche, Canada to study carbon cycling - C_130625_EF_MetaG | ecosystem: Environmental > Aquatic > Freshwater > Lake | place: Lake Croche, Canada...
ACGCACTCAAATTAAAGGAAAGCGTGTATTGGTTACTGGTGCAGCGGGTTCCATTGGAAGTGAAATTGTTAGACAATTATTAGCTTATCATCCTGAGTTAATTATTTTATGTGATCAGGCAGAAACGCCTTTACATAGTTTAGAGTTAGAATTAAACGAGCGTAAGACGAATGTAAACTGTATTCCTTACTTAGCTGATATTACCAATGAGCAAAGAATGGAGGATTTGTTTACGCAGTTTCAACCACAATATGTATATCATGCTGCTGCATATAAACATGTTCCTATGATGGAATTGTGTCCCAGTGAAGCAGTAAAAAATAATGTACTAGGAACTAAATTAATAGCGGACTTAGCCGTAAAACATTATGTGGAGCGCTTTGTAATGGTAAGTACCGATAAAGCTGTGAATCCTACGAATGTAATGGGTGCAAGTAAAAGACTTGCTGAAATTTATGTTCAAGGCTTATCTAAAGAAACAGCCAACAGCACTAAGTTTATCACAACTCGTTTTGGAAATGTGTTAGGAAGTAATGGTTCAGTTATTAATAGATTTAGAGATCAAATTTTAAAAGGAGGACCAGTTACTGTTACGCATCCTAATATTACTCGTTACTTTATGACCATTCCTGAAGCTTGTCAATTGGTATTGGAAGCAGGTAGTATGGGTAATGGAGGGGAAATATTTGTGTTTGATATGGGTGAGCCCGTAACCATTGCCGACTTAGCTAAAAAAATGATTCGTTTATTTGGATACATTCCAAATATTGATATTGATATCACTTATAGTGGTTTAAGGCCCGGTGAAAAATTATACGAGGAATTATTAAGTGATGCCGAAAACACGTTGAAAACTTATCATGAAAAAATCATGATTGCTAAAGTGCGTGAAGTAACCTTAAAAGATATTGAGTGCAGGTTTGCTGAGTTTAGAAAACTAGTGAATAGCTCTCAAAATGAAAACGAATTGGTTGCTTTAATGAAGGCCTTGGTGCCCGAGTTTATTAGCAATAATAGTGTGTTTGAGCGTTTGGATGGCTCTAATTCAACTAATGGTGCAGCGAAAGTGGTTGGAATTGGCAATTAAGATGAGTGATTTTCGATTAGTGTGGTCCACACTAATATTAGGTATTTTCAGATAGTCGTAAATCATTAATAAGCTGAAAATCAAGCACTTTACATGTTTGATTTTTTATTTATAGGTTACACAAAAAGGTTGAAAAATAGGTTGAATGTGCGCAGTTTTGTGCGTTATTTTAAAGAATAATATACATGAAAAAAGCAATTATTACGGGAATTACTGGTCAAGATGGAGCTTATTTGGCAGAGTTCTTATTGAACAAAGGTTATGAAGTACATGGTATAAAAAGAAGGTCATCGCTGTTTAATACGCAGAGGATAGATCATATTTATGAGGACCCTCATACACCTCACAGACATCTTCATTTACATTATGGAGACTTAACAGATAGTACGAATTTAATTCGTATTATTCAAGAAGTTCAACCAGATGAAATTTATAACTTGGCTGCAATGAGTCATGTGCATGTAAGTTTTGAAGAACCAGAATATACAGCAAATGCAGACGGTATAGGAACTCTAAGAATTTTGGAAGCTGTTCGTTTATTGGGCTTAACTCAAAAAACAAAAATATATCAGGCATCAACTTCTGAATTGTATGGCTTAGTACAAGCTGTTCCACAATCAGAAACTACACCTTTCTATCCTCGTTCTCCATATGCAGTTGCAAAACTATATGCATATTGGATTACGGTAAACTACAGAGAGGCTTACAATATGTATGCTTGTAATGGCATTTTGTTTAATCACGAATCACCACAAAGAGGTGAAACTTTTGTGACTAGAAAAATTACAAGGGCTACCGCTAAAATTGCTTTAGGTATGGATAATTGTTTGTACTTAGGAAACTTAGATGCTAAAAGAGACTGGGGTCATGCAAAAGATTACATCGAAGGAATGTATTTAATTTTGCAACAAGAAAAACCGGAAGATTTTGTATTAGCAACAGGAATTACGACCACTATTCGAGATTTTGTAAAAATGAGTTTTGCGGAATTAGGTATTGAATTAGGATTTAGAGGGAAGGATGAAGCTGAAGAAGGATATGTTATTAAAAATATTGGTGAATACAAATTAGAAGAAGGAAAAGTAGTTGTTAAAGTGGATCCTAAATATTATAGACCAACTGAAGTTGACTTATTAATTGGTGATCCAACAAAAGCAATGACCCAATTAGGATGGAAACCTAAATATGATTTACCAGCATTGGTTAAACAGATGGTTGCAAGCGATATTACTTTGTTCAAAAAAGAATTACACATTAAACAAAGTGGATTATAAAATGGAGCAAACTGCTAAAATATATATTGCTGGACATAGAGGAATGGTAGGGTCTGGCTTAGAACGTAAATTAAGAAAAGAGGGTTATCATAATATTGTTACAAAAACATCTGTTGAATTAGATTTAAGAAATCAGCAAGCAGTAAATGAATTCTTTGAAAAAGAAAAACCTGCGTATGTAATACTCGCTGCAGCAAAAGTGGGAGGCATTCTTGCTAACAACACTTATAAAGCAGAATTTATATATGATAACTTGATGATTGAAGCTAACATAATTCATGCAGCATATTTAAATAAAGTTACTAAGTTGTTGTTTCTAGGATCTTCTTGTATTTATCCTAAGATGGCACCACAGCCATTGAAGGAAGAATATTTACTAAGTGGATATTTGGAGCCAACTAATCAATCTTATGCAATAGCAAAAATTGCAGGAATTGAAATGTGTGATAGCTACAGAGCACAGTATGGATGTAATTTTATTTCTGCAATGCCTACTAACTTGTATGGCACAAATGACAATTATCACCCTGAAAACTCACATGTATTACCAGCATTAATCAGAAGAATTGTTTTAGCAAAAAAGAATAATGAACCCAATGTAACTATATGGGGTACTGGAACACCTAGAAGAGAGTTTTTACATGTAGATGATTTAGCAGATGCTTGTTATTTTTTATTGCATAACTATAATGAACAAGGTTTAGTGAATATAGGTTGTGGAACAGATGTTTCAATAAAAGAATTGGCAGAGTTAATAGTTGCTGAGGTTGGATATGAAGGCAAACTTGTATTTGATACAACAAAGCCAGATGGAACGCCAAGAAAGTTAATGGATACTAGTAAAATTAATTCTTTAGGATGGTCACCTATATATAATCTAAAACAAGGCATTGAAAAAACAATTTCAGAATATATAAAAACAAGTCATGGAATTTTTAAATAAAAATATAGCAATTATTGGCCTTGGCTATGTAGGCTTACCCTTAGCTGTAGAGTTTGGAAAAAAATATAATGTAATAGGTTTTGATATAGATGAAAATAGGGTTAATGATTTAAAAAAAGGAATTGATAAAACAAAAGAAACAGTTAAGTCAGACATAGAAGCATCAATTTATTTAACACTTTCAAATTTGGTGTCTGATTTAAGTCGCGCAAATATTTTTATTGTAACTGTTCCAACTCCAATTAATCAATTTAAAGCTCCAGATTTAGGACCACTTTTAAATGCTTCAAAAATGTTGGGAACCGTTTTAAAAAAGGGAGATATTGTTATATACGAAAGCACAGTATACCCTGGTTGTACAGAAGAAGAATGCGTACCTGTTTTAGAAAAACATAGTGGATTAATTTATAACAAAGATTTTTTTTGTGGATATTCTCCAGAAAGAATTAATCCTGGAGATAGAACAAACACATTAACAAAAATCAAGAAAGTAACTTCCGGGTCTACAAAAGACACTGCAATTATTGTAAATGAGCTGTATAAAAGTATTATTATTGCTGGCACACATCTTGCGCCATCAATAAAGGTTGCAGAAGCGAGCAAGGCAATAGAAAATGCTCAAAGAGATATTAATATTTCATTTGTCAATGAATTAGCATTAATTTTTGACAGAATTGGCATTGACACTCAAGATGTATTAGATGCTGCGGGTACAAAATGGAATTTTTTAAAATACTCGCCAGGTTTAGTTGGCGGACATTGTATAGGAGTAGATCCATATTATCTAGCACATAAAGCAGAAAGCTTAGGATATTATCCCCAGGTAATTTTGAGCGGAAGAAGAGTAAATGATAACATGGGTATCTTTGTAGCAAACAAGGTATTAAAATTAATGATTCAAAAAGCGATTCCTATAAACGGAGCAAAAGTTTTAATATTAGGTGTTACATTCAAAGAAAATTGCCCAGATATTAGAAACTCAAAAGTCATAGATATATATAATGAACTAATTCAATTTGGACTTGATGTGTCAGTTTATGATCCACATGCAAATTGCGAAGAAGTCAATAAAGCTTATGGAATAAACTTGGTGAATCAGCTCCAAAAATATGATTCAATTATACACGCGGTTTCGCATAAAGAATTTATTGAAATTGATTTAAAGAATTTAAAAAGAAACTTGAACTCAGTAATCTTTGATATCAAATCTGTTTTAGATAAAAATATAGTCGATGCAAGGTTATAGGTCTATTATTTTAATAATTGAATTCATTAATAAAATTAAATTAATTTTCAATTCAAATTCTCACGACAAATCAACTGAAGAAGGGAAATCAAATGAAAGATATAGAAGAATATTATTAACTGCTTTAATGACTGGTATAGTTAAAGTAGTATCAGTTATAATTAATTTATTTACAGTACCATTAACTTTAAAATATCTTGGATCAGAAAGATATGGCCTTTGGATGTCTATAAGCTCAATACTTTCTTTAATTAGTTTTGCAGATCTTGGCTTAGGCAATGGTTTGTTAAATTCAATAGCACAAGCAAATGCTAGAAATAAAATTAAACAAGCTAAAGTTGCAATTACAAGCACTTTTTTTTTATTACTCTTTATATCAACATGTTTATTCATTTCTTTCATATTAATTTATAACCATATAAATTGGGCTTCCGTATTTAACGTAAAGTCGGAATTGGCAAAAAATGAATCAGGAATAACAATGTTTGTTCTAGTGGCGATTCTATTAGTAAATATGCCATTAGGGGTTGTTCAAAGAATTCAAGAAGGTTATCAAGAGGGGTATAGGTTTCAAATATGGTTAATAATTGGTTCAATACTGAGTTTAATATTTTTAACTATTTCTATACATTTTAAGTTTGGTTTACCAATTTTAGTTTTTTCATTATCGATCGGCCCCATTATATCAACAATTTTTAATGCAATTCATTTATTTGGTAAAAAAAGACGTGCATTATTTCCAAACTGGAAATATTTTGACTTAAAGATTGGAAAAAAATTAATAAAATCAGGTTTAGCTTTTCTACTATTAGGAATTTTTACCTTAATAGGTAATTCCTCAGATGATATTGTAATTGCACACAATATTGGTGTTTCACATGTTGCTACATATGAAGTTGTTAAAAAAATATTTTTATTTTCAATGTTTACTCAGTTTTTAATTCAACCATTGTGGCCGGCGTTTGCAGAAGCGATAGAAATAGGTGACATCAATTGGGCCAAAAAAACACTAAATAAAGCAATCATTCTTACATTAATTTTGGGAGGGATATTTTCGATTCCTTTAGTATTATTTGGCAAATTTATTATTACTATATGGGTAGGTTCAGAGTATTTGCCTTCGTATTCATTACTTATTGGTTTCTTCATTTTTGTACTTACCGCAAATTATGGAGGAGTAATGTCTACATTTTTAAATAGTGGACCACTTCTAGCAAAGCAAACATTAATGATAGGTCTTGCTGCATTTACATCGTTGGGATTAAAAATAATATTATCAAAATATTTTGGAATTGCAGGTGTTATTTGGGCAACAGTTATTGGTTATAGTGTTTTTTATATTTTACCAAGCTTCAATTTAGCGTATAAATATTTAAATAGTAAAAATGAAAAGAGTATTAAAGAGATTAATTCTTAGTAATGAGAAATCAACAAGACTAGCTTTATATTTTTTAAATAATAAATGGTTATTTGACATGATGAATGTTTTTAATACTCCTTTTGCGGTCAGACTGATCAATGAAGAGAAGATTAAATTATATCCTAAAGGACAAATAGCAGAAGTAATTTTCCAAAATAAATTTGAAAATAATGAACTGCTTATATTTCAAAAATTATTAAGATCGGGTATGACTGTTGTTGATGCAGGAGCTAATATTGGTTTATATTCTTTAATTGCAAGTAAAATCATTGGTAACAATGGGAGGGTTTTCTCATTTGAACCATCAAAAGAGACTTTTCAAAGGTTAAAAAAGAATATTGAACTAAACAGAACTAAAAATGTTAAAATTGTTAATTGCGGCCTTGGTGATTCTATTGATCAAGAATTAATGCTTAGACAAGATTTGGGATATGATGATGCAGAAAGATATATTGTTCCTTTTGAACACAACATTAATCCAGAATTATCAAACGTGAAAGATTTAAGTATTTCAGAAAAAGTAAAAATTGACACTTTAGATAATTTTTGTGTGAAAAATAATATTGAACAAATTAATTTACTTAAAATCGATACAGAAGGATTTGAATTTTATATTCTAAATGGAGCAAAGTGTATTTTAGAGAAAAGTGAAAACTTAGTTATATTAATGGAGTGTACAGAACTTGGAACGAGAAGAGCAAATACATCACAAGAAAGTGTGTTTAAAATCCTAACTAATTTGGGCTTTAAAATATTTTATTGGAATAAAGACATTCAAAATTGGTCAGATGATATTAAAGGTTGTTTAAATGCTGGTGATTTGTGGGTTACTAAGACAATTGAAAACATTAAAATTTAAAAATGAAAATAGGAATTATTGGCGCAGGAATTTCTGGCTTATCGATAGGAAAATTATTAAAAGAGAAATTTCAAGTTGAAATATTAGAAAGAAATAATTTTTGTGGAGGAATTGCAAGAACAAAAATTACCAATGAAATTAGTTATCATGTTACAGGTGGTCATTGTTTTAATTCCAAACATTCTGAAGTTTTAGATTTTGTGTTTTCAAAAATACTTCCAATCGACCAGTGGAATAAAATAGAAAGAAAAGCTAAAATAAAATTTAAAGGCAACCTGATCAATTATCCCATAGAATTTTCTATTAAAGAGATTAATTCTATAGATAACAAATTAGCTTCGAATATAGTGCGCGATTTCCTAAACACTGATATAAATAATGACGATTCAGATAATCTAGAAATTTGGTTTAGGAATAAATTTGGTGACACATTAGCAGAAGAATATTTTATTCCTTACAATGAAAAAATATGGAATACAAGTTTAAAAAAAATGAGTCCAAATTGGGTAAAAGATAAGCTTCCAATACCAAATAAAGATATTTTTTTTCAGGGACTTTTCAATGATCAAAAAGACAAAATGCCACATTCAATTTTTTATTATCCTAAATCAAATAATCAAAATACTTTTATTGATAATTTGGCAGAGGATTTAGATATTAAATATGGAATAGATGTTAGTTCAATTAAAAAAACTGAACTCAATAAATGGTTGGTAAATAATGAATTTGAATATGATTTATTAATTAACACAATGCCATTAAATAAATTGCCAAATTGTATTGATAGTTGTCCAATAGAAATCAAGAACTCAGCTTCCGATTTAAAATATAATAAGGTTACAACCATGCTTTGGGAAACACAATACACAGATTGTACATGGACATATCTTCCTGATTCTGATTCAATATTTCATAGATATATACACATAGGAAATTTCTTTACGCCTAAAAAAAATTACACAATTACAGAAGCTGTAGGAATTAGATCTTTTGATGATATGGTAGAAAATGGACTAAAAGATTCTTTTTTAATAAAGCCTATAGATTATCATGTTTCTGATCATGCTTATGTGGTTTTTGATGATATATCTAAAAAAAATAAAAATAAAATATTAGAATATTCTAATTCTATTGGTATTCACAGCCTTGGCAGGTTTGCAGAGTGGGAATACTATAACATGGATATTTGTATTTTACAAGCTTTAAAATTATCAGATTACATAATTATAAATAATAATAAAATTTAAATATTAATGAAAAATCATTTTAATTATATAGTTCCAATTTTTAATAAAGAGGACATTTTACCATACACACTAAATGGTATAGAAAAAGTTGCTCAAAATGGAAGTAATATTATACTTATAGTAGATGGTTGCACTGACAATTCTGAAAAAATTGTTGATGAATATATGAAAAATTCAGAACATATAGTACATAAAATATTGATGCCAAATGTTCATATGTTATTGTCTGTAAACGAAGGACTAAGAAATGTTAAAAGTGGATATTCAATTATTATGCAAGATGATATTATATTAGAAGATGTTGATACAGAAATGAAACTAATTGATCAATATAGTAAAATGAAAAATCAACTTGGTGTTATTTCATTTAGATATGGATCAAACATAAGATTGTCTACAATAAAAGAAAAAATCATTAATCGAACATATAAAAGTATGATTGAAGAATGTGATTTTATTAAGGGGCCAGACGATTATGCAAATTATAAATCAGGAGAATATGGAATCTTTTATGAAAGAATGAGTGCTATAAATGGGCCTAATTGTATTCCATGGAATTTATTGACAAAAATTGGCCTGTTTGATGAGAACTTAGCTCCTTATGGTTTTGATGATCCAGAATTTTGTTTAAGAGCATTACAAGCAGGCTTTAAAAATGGTTTATTTCCAATTAAATATAGATCAGATGAAGAATGGGGCGGAACAAGACGGTCCAAAACATTTCTTAAGGAAGTTGCAAGAATTCATAGAAGAAATAAATTATATATTGCAAATAAGCATGGAAAATTTATCAATAATTATTTAAGTAAGAAATAAATCATGAAAAAGTTGTTTAAAAAAAAAATATTTCAATTAGTTTATTTTGTATCTAAATTGAAAAAGAGAAAATTTAATAAAGATATAGATCTATTAGATTTTTCGAATAAATTTTCAAATCCGAGTGAACAATATATGTATTTTCATCATCATTTTTGGAATATCTTACCAACTGAATTTAGAAATCATAGAAATTATTTTACAAAAAACAAAAGAGGATTTGGGGAAGATGCATTTCATTCAATGTGGTACTTAATATTTGAAAAATTTAAACCAAAAAACGTATTGGAAATTGGTGTATATCGTGGACAAACATTATCATTGTTTTCGCTTTTAAGTAATTTTTTTAACTGTAATTCTGAAATCCATGGAATATCACCTTTTACGAATTCAGGAGATGAAGTATCAACTTATTTGGGCAATCTGGATTATTATGAAGATGTAATAAATAATTTTAAGTATTTCAATTTAAAACAAGCTTTTTTGCATAAAGGGTTTTCAAATGACAAATCTATGATTCAATTATTTGAATCAAAAGAATGGGACATGATATATATAGATGGCAACCATGATTATGAAGTTGCAAAATATGATTTTAAGATCAGCGCTTTAAATTTGAAAAAAGGCGGATTGATTATTTTAGATGATTCTGCATTAGACACTAGTTATAAGCCATTCAAATTTTCAACTGCTGGTCACCCAGGACCTTCATTGGTCGCTCGTGAAATAGATCAAAATAAGTTTGAAGAAATTTTATCAGTAGGGCATAATAGAGTTTTTTTAAAAAAATAGTATGAAAATAAGTAACTATCCAAATCAACCACATTGTTTTGCATTTGGAGGTTTTGATATGCAGATGCTTAATGTAATTAAAGCTGTAAATAAGATTGGAGTAAATGCTGTAAAAATGGATGTATGGTCGCGTGAAAGAGATTTTAACATCTTACATGTTTGGAATGTTACACCATATAATTATCATGTAATAAGTTGGGCAAAGAAATCAAATATAAAAATTGTAGCAACTGTTTTATTCCCTTACTCCTCTTTTATATTGTGGTTAAAATACTATAAAAACTTGTTTACAAAACAAATGAAAATAGCTAAGCAAATTCATAACATGGTAGATAAATTTGTTGTATTAAACGAAAGTCAATCTAAAATGTTAATTCGTTATTACAATATCGATAAAAATAAAATAGAGATTATTCCAAACATAATAAATGAAAATTTTTACTTAGCAGTTAATGATTCTTTAGCAGTTAAAGATTTAGCTTTTAATAATTATGTGCTCTGCACAGGTAACATTTCAAGTAGAAAAAATCAATTAAATTTAGCAAAAGCTGTTACAGAACTTAATCTTAGTTTATTATTAATTGGCAATATTTTAGAAGGTGAGGAAGCATATGCTAAAGAATTACAATTACTAATAAACAAAAATAAAAATATAATCTGGAAAACAGAAATTCAAGAAGGTTCCAATGAATTGGTAAATTATTATATAAATTGTAAAATTTTTGCGTTGCCAAGTTACGAAGAAACACAACCAATTAGTGCACTAGAGGCTATATGTTTAAACAAGCCTATATTATTACAAAATAAAGAATATGCAAAACAAAAATACTTTAATTGTGCTTATTTATGCAAAGATGGAAGTGTTGCAAGTATTAAGGAAGGATTATTAAAATTTTTAAAAGACGAAAATACTTTATTACCTAATTTACACATTGAAGAATGTAGACAAGAATCTGTAGCATATAAATATAAAGAATTATATGATTCACTCTTGATTGAAGAGTAATATTATATGAAAATTAATAAGGGTACAATTATATTAGTAGTAGTATTTATATTTTTATTTCAGCAAGAATTATTTTCTTTTGGACAATTTTATTTGGTTAATCCTTTTAATATTATAGCCAACTTATATCTCAACGATATTGGTTTATTCACTCCAATAATCTTTCTTATTTTCATAAAACCGATAAATATCTCAAAATTATTTATTGCTTTTTCTTTAACTTTTCTTTACGGATTTGTTGTTTTTTTAATAAAACATGATAGTAATAGTTCAAATTTAGGACCCGATTTAAGAATTTTTTTATCATTTTTTACAGGTTATTCGCTCATTAATTTTTTTGATTCTGATCTTAAAAAAATTGCAATTATAATTAATAAATGCTTTATAGTTTTAAATTTTATAATTTTTTTACAATTCATATTTCTTCCAGATTTTTCAACGTGGGTGGATAATAGAATTGGTTCCGAATCAATTTATAATTTAATTGGACCAGAATTATTATTAATGCCCTCAATACTATTGATTTCATTTTACACTGAAAATTTAAAATCAATAAAATTATCATTTGTCAATTTTTTTATAATTTTAATATACTCAATTTTATTTTTAAAAACTAGATCTATGTTTTTAATTATATTGACAAGCTTTTTTATTGTAATATATTTAAGAAATAAATTAAAGAAATTGGGTCTTAAAAACAATCAATTAGAGAGTAAGAAAAATATCAATAAACATATTTACCTTATAATTATTTTTCTAATTATCGGTTTTTTGTATCTATTAAAAATAAACGGTGATGCATCTCAAATGTTTTTTGATAGAATAGGTTCTGCAGCTGAAAATAGTACAGATGATACAAATGTACAATTTAGATTATTAGAACCTGTATTGGTTTTTTCAGATATGTCATTTATGAATTTTTTATTAGGTTCTGGACTTGCTCCAGAAGCTAAGCTTATATCAGAAACGGGCCAAAAATACAATTCGATGCATATTGGTATTCTTAATCTATTGTGGCGATTTGGTCTTTTAATATTTTTATTTTGGATTTTCCATTTTTTTAAATTTTTTAAATTAATTCTAGACAAAAAAATTAAACAAAATAAATTAGGTCTAATTTTAATCGCACCATCTTTGTTGATATATTTTATATTATCATTAGTATCTGGTGGTTGGGGAGTTATTCCTTTTCTTTGTTTAGGTATTTTATTAGGATTATATAATATATCGAAGAAAAATAATCATAAGAATTCACACTCTTGAACATTAAACCAAAGGTTTCAATAATTATTGCAACTTATAATTCGAGTAAAACATTAGAAAAAACTCTAATTAGTATATTAGAACAAAATTTTAAATCTAAAGAGTTAATAATAATTGACGGTGGATCAAATGATGGTACTCAAAAAATAATTAATAAGTATAGAAATGAAATATATTATTATTCATCAGAAAGAGATACTGGGATTTATAATGCATGGAATAAGGGAGTTATAGTTGCAAATGGAGAGTGGATATGTTTTGTTGGTGACGATGATTATCTTCTAAATAATGACGGCTTAGAAAAATTATTCTTTTTTACAAATCAACTGTATACTTCGAAAATAAAATTAGTATATTGTAATTTGATATTAATAAAAGATGATATCTATTATTCCCAAATAGGAAGTGATTGGGAAATAACTAAAAGTAAATTAAAAATTACAATGTCGCTGCCTCATGTCGGTTTGCTTCATCACTATTCATTATTTAAAGAGTTTGGTTTATTTAATGAAAAGTATAAAATTGCCGGAGATTATGAATTTATGCTAAGGGTAACCAAAAAATACAATGCTTTATATTTACAAAATCTTTCAGTATTTGGAATGACAATTGGTGGTGTAAGTACTCAAAAAAAATTGTATTTGAATCTTATCAAAGAAGAGTATTCAGCTAGAAAAGATAACAACATCCCCCCAATAAATATTTTGCTAATTAAACGACTCATGTATTGGTATCTTAGAAATTTCTTTTTGATGTTTGGAGAGGGTTTTTTTTCTAGAATAAAATCAATTTATAATGATTTTAAAATCTGAAATTGTTTTTATCTCAAATTCAGGAAGTATTGGAGGGGCTCAAAAATGCCTTCTTGATTTAATTGAATGCCTGCCAGAACGCTATCACCCAATAGTATTAATTCCTAGAAAAGGAAAGTTTGAACTAGAGCTTATTAATAAAAACATTGAGTATAAGGTTATTAATTTTCGAGGATGGTGGTTTTCAAAATTTAGAATTAAATTAGTTGAACGCTTAATTAATAATTTTTTATCTTTAATAATAGTCCTTCGATATTTAAATAATAGACAAATAAAATTAGTATATTCTAATACTCTTTATTCTCCATTTGGAGCATTTTTAGCCAAATTATTAAAAACTTCTCATATTTGGCATATTCATGAATTTACTCATCTTAATTATATTCAAAAATTTGATTTTGGAAAAAAATTATCGTTAAGATTGGTTGATAAACTCAGTAATGCAGTTATATGTCCTTCAAATGTTTCAAAAAATGATATTTCAAATTATATAAATTCAAATAAAATATTTGTAGTAAATAATGGAATTGATTTAAACAAAAATCTCATTAAAAATGAATTTAATAACAAATATCCTCTTAAATTAATAATTATAGGAAGCATAATAGATTTTAAGGGACATCTTGATGCAATTTTGTTGTTAAATAGATTAATATCTAATAATATCGAAACAATTCTTTTCATTTTAGGTGCTGGCGATAATAATTATATAAATAAACTTAAAGATGTTGCAAAATATAATAGAGTCCAAGATTATATTCAATGGGTTGGATTTAAAGAAAATGTTTGCGATATAATAAAAGAGTCGGACATATTATTAGTTTGCTCTAAGCATGAAACGTTTGGATTAACAATTTTAGAAGCAATGAATAATTATTGTCCAGTTATATCAACAAGAAATGGAGGTTCTGAAGAAATAATTATTGACGGCTACAACGGACTTTTGTACAATTCGGAAGATATTGATTCACTATATAAGTGTGTATTGAAACTACAAGATATAAATTGTTTTAATTCAATTAGGGAAAATGGATTTAATACAATTATTGAAAAATATCAAAAGAGAAAATTTGGAAACAATATAATTTGTCACATCGATAAATATATTTTAAAATAGTGAATACTTTTAATTTAAATAATTCAATTTGTGCAATTATTATTACCTATAACCCAAGTAATAATTTGCTTAATTTGATTACCACAATTTCTAATCAAGTAAATTATATCATAATTGTTGATAATAACTCTAAAGATACTAGTATTTTAAAAAAACTTGAGTATAATAAAACTTACATAATATTTAATAATGTTAATTTTGGCATTGCTAAAGCGTTAAATCAAGGAATAAAAAAAGCAGTTTCATTAAATTGTGATTATGTAATCACTTTTGATCAAGATTCAATTCCCAATATTAATATTGTTGAAGGTTTATTTAATATATATAATCAATATGATGATAAGTCAGAAATTGGTGCAATTGGCGCAAATTTTGATAACCATGATAGTACCAAGTACAAGAATTTCAAAACAGATTCTAAATATGAAAAACGAGATTATTTAATTACATCGGGCTGCCTAATGCCAATTAATAATTTTATACAATATGGTTTTTTTAATGAAGATTTTTTTATAGATAATGTTGACATAGAATATTCGTTAAGACTTAGATCTAAAAATAAAATATTATTGATATCTAATGAATCATTAATGATTCACAATGCTGGTAATAACCCAAAACGATTTTTTATATTTGGTATCCAATTAATTGCAAGCAACCATGTTCCCGTTAGAAGATATTATATGTCACGTAATCATGTTTTATTATGCAAAGAATATTTTTTAATATTTCCAATCTTTATCATAAAGACAACATTTTTTTATTTTCTTTCTATTCTTTCAATTTCTATACTTGAAAAACAAAAAATTAAAAAAATATTATTTTGCTTATATGGAATTTTTCATGGATTATTAAATATAAACATAAATGAAAATAGGATTCGTAGTAACTAATTATAATAATAGTATACATTCATTATCTTTTATTGATTCTGTAATGAATGCTAGTTACCTTTTAGATTACTTTATAGTTATTGTCGATAATTGTTCAAAAGAATCTGAATTTTTAATTTTGAAAAATAAAGAAAAGAATAGTGATAAATTAATAATTATTAAGAACGAAGAAAATTCTGGTTATTTTGAAGGATTAAATATTGGACTGAGATACATAAAAAAATATCATAGTGAGATAAAGTTTATAGTGATTGGGAATAATGATATATTGTTAGACAAAAATTTTTTCCATCAATTTTATAATAATATAACTATTTTTGAAAAGTACCCAGTAGTTTCACCAAATATTATCACTACAGAAGGTCAAGTACAGAATCCACATGTATTAAAGAAAATAAGCAAATTCAGAGAATTTGTGTATGATCTCTACTATTTTAATTATTTTTTTTCAAAAATCATACTACTTGTTTCAAAGATTACAAAATTATTTACAGATAGAAATGATGAAAAGCATTATCAATTTGATGGCGAGATATATCAGGGTCATGGTTCTTGTTATTTAATCGGACCATTATTTCTTTCTAATTTTAGTGAGTTGTTTGCACCAACATTTTTAATGGGTGAAGAATTTTTTCTAGCTTACCAATTAAAATTAAAAAACTACTCAATATATTATACGCCAAATATAAAAATTACACATTTAGGTCATGCTTCTTTAAAAAAAGTACCAAGTAAACAAATATGGGAAATTTCTAAAATTTCTCACAAAGTTTATAAAAAATATCTCAAGCTTTACAATAAAATATAAATATGAACAATTATAAAATATGTAATAACTGTGTAATGGATACTTCAGATAGTCGAATAAAATTTGATTCGAATGGAATCTGTGATCATTGTAATGATTTTTACACTAATGTTAAACCTAATTGGAATGTAAATGAAAATAGCAGGAATGAATTAGCAAAAATTATAGAAAAGATTAAATTAGAAGGTAAGGGAAAAGAGTTTGATTGTATTTTAGGTTTAAGTGGTGGTGTTGACAGTTCATATATGCTGCATATAGCTGTAAAAGAGTTTGGATTAAGACCCTTAATTTTTCATGTAGATGGTGGTTGGAATTCTGAATTAGCTGTTCATAATATTCAGATGATGGTTGATAAATTAGGATTAGATCTATACACTGAAGTGATAAACTGGGAAGAAATGAAAGATTTTCAACTGGCATTCTTTAAGTCAGGTGTCCCACATATTGATATTCCTCAAGATCACGCATTTGTTGCTACTTTATATAATTTTGCTTATAAATATAACATCAAATATATTCTGAACGGAGGCAATATTTCAACAGAATGTGTACGCAATCCTATGGAATTTTTATATTATGGTACAGACATGAAACAAATTAATGATATAAGACGAAAATTCGGTACTATTAGAATGGAGTCTTATCCATTTAGTTCCGTTTTACGCCATAAATTTTTTCTTAGATACATTAAAGGAGTTAAAGTTGTAAAGTCTTTAAATTATATGCCATATATTAAATC
>Ga0114959_10002203_pt1 | contig 16321 bp, 14 predicted proteins | sample C_130625_EF_Meta_FD_87317 | JGI IMG/M metagenome (GOLD analysis project Ga0114959, IMG submission 87317) | Freshwater microbial communities from Lake Croche, Canada to study carbon cycling - C_130625_EF_MetaG | ecosystem: Environmental > Aquatic > Freshwater > Lake | place: Lake Croche, Canada...
TACCATTCGGGAGATAAATGGCGGCAGGTAATTCCATTTCCACCCGAGGGGACGAGCGTAACTCTTTTGCCTCAAGAGCAACAAATATACAAGTGCCTAGAATCACTAAATTAAAAACAACCCAAACCAAGTTTAAAAGCGCCGTGTAAACATCGCCATAACCAAAAACAAGCTTGTGCGAAATACCATAAATTAGACCGAACACATTCGCCCCAAATATCACCATAATTGGCATGGCTATGCGGAAATCGAAAAAGTCATTAGCAAATGATTGTCCACCCTTTTTAGTAACACCAAAGCTTCCTAGTTTTGGGTTAATCAAGGCAGTTATTACAGGCAAGAGGACATATGGTGCAAGTAGGGTGTCATAAATCTCCCCCCAAAATGAATGCCTAAACTTTGACTGAACCCTGTGACCGACCAGTTGCGACATAAAAATATGCGGGAGCGCAAAAGCGAATACGGTGAGCGCAAAAGCTTGATAAATCTGTAATTCGAACAATAAATAAGCGAGCGGCGCTAAAAGAAAAATGACTCTTGGAAGTCCGTAAAAAAAGCCAATCATCGCCGTTGAGTAACATAATCTTTGGCCGAGTTTTAATCCCCTACCAAAAAACGGGTTATCAATTCGGAAAATTTGTGCCATTCCTCTTGACCAGCGAATTCTTTGACGAACGTGAGCAACTAAACTGTCTGTAGCTAAACCAGCGGCTTGAGGAATAGAAATATAAGCTAAGTTATATCCTAATCGACTTATTTTTAAAGCGGTGTGAGCATCCTCTGTCACGGTTTGAACAGCAACACCACCAATTTCTTCTAACGGTTTGCGTTTTAAAATAGCGCACGATCCACAGAAAAATGAAGCATTCCAATAGTCGTTTCCATCCTGCACTACGCCATAAAATAATTCACCCTCATTGGGGACATGGCCGTGTACTTTTAAATTGCGCTCAATCGGGTCTGGAGAAAAGAAGTAATGCGGAGTTTGTATCAGTGCTAATTTAGGATCTTTATTAAACCATCCCATCGTCATCTGTAAAAAAGATCTGACGGGGACATGGTCACAATCAAAAATAGCGATATATTCACTATTTGACTGCTTCATAGCATTATTTAAGTTACCAGCTTTGGCATGTAAATTATCATCCCGAGTAATATAACCTACGCCAACTTCTTCAGCAAAAAGTCGGAATTCATCTCTTTTGCCGTCATCTAAAAGATAAATATGCAGTTTATCTTCTGGCCAGTCCATCATTTGAGCAGCAATAATTGTGGTGCGAACAATATTCAAAGGTTCATTGTATGAAGGCACAAAAACATCAATGTGGGGCCACAAATTGCTATCTTTAGGCAGTGGTACGTGCTTTCTGTTCAAAGGCCAAATGGATTGGAAATAACCCAGCAACATAATTAATACACCATAAAACTCTGCCAAAAGTAGCAAATAACCCAAAACGGCCTCAATGCTAGATTCAAAATTAAGTGTCGTAGTCAGTCGCCAATAGAAATATCTGCCACTCATTAGCACCGACATCAGTATGAGAAAAATAATAGAAAAACGGTTATTGAATTTTTTTGCAATATACATGCAAATAAAAAAAACAATCGCACCGAATATGAACTGCAATTTGTAATCTAAAGGGAAACTGACCACCATGTAAAACAGGAACAGTGATACAGATAAGCCTAAAAGGGTAAATACATAATCCAATTGAGAGTGGCTACTCTCTTTACCCTTTAAAAGGCGATCTAGGAATGTTTTTTTTAAAAAGTCAGCTTTCAAACGATTGGTCCTAACAGAAAAGATTCCATAGTTTGAGCGGCATCAATAAAATCCTGTGTGGCAAGACTTTCTGGTGCATCCGTTAATACATTCGTTCCCCGTGCTAAGGCTTCTGGCACGCATTGATCTTGGTGAACTTCAGCAATAATATGATTTTCTAATTGCAATTGCACCATATCAAAAATATCACTATTGAGTTCATACTTTCTTTGTATTTGATTCACCAAATACATAGTTCCCAAATAATCTTTCCTGCCAATACAGTGCTTATTGATGAGCTTAAGCGAGCCCTCTAATGTGAGGTAAGAGGCCGCATCTGCAAGCATAACTACGACTGACACATGAGCGGCATTCAGAACTTGCTGTGTAAATATAGTCGAACCCGATGGGGCATCAATAAAAAGGATTTCATCATGGGAAAGACCTAATGTATCAATTTGTTTTTTTAGAAAAAATGGGTCTTGCAACAGTTTTTCCTGGTATTGATTGAGTTGATCCTCTGTCAACTCCCCAAAAGGAAGCACGAAAGTACCATTATCTATTGTTGTTACTGCATTTTTAATGGGTGATCCTTGTAAACTCAAGGATGCGTGACCGTTGGTATCACTTTGATTTAAACCATAATGAAAACGTAATGTATTGTTAGGATCATAATCCATGGCATATACTTTACGATCCTCTAACTGCATGACCGTACCAAAGTTAGCAGTCGCCGTAGACTTACCAACACCGCCTTTAGTTGAAAACATAGCAACAATTTTCACTTTTGATCCAATCTTTTAAATAAGGAAAGCAACTCCACATCGGAGTTTTCACTAACATTTTCACTGACAGAAGGCGCAGTCTGAACAGAGCGAGAAACTCTAGAAAAAAGTGATCCTAAGCTGAGCTCTTCGTTAGCTTCACTCTGGTTCACACTTGCATCACTCAATCTCTGAGCACTTACAGTATTTGCAGAAATACTGGCTGATGGCACGACAGTAGGCTGTATTTGTGACTTGAAAGGGTCGACAAATGGTGTCTGAGAAAATACACTGGAAGACGAAGATGCCGTATCTTGATTTTGAATAGGGCTCGCGATAGTTTGCGTTGGCTGCGAAACTTCGTTGGCAGAAAATGCTTCACTAGGACGCGAAATAGGCTCTTTTAACTCGACACTTTTGACTTGAGGGACACTCAAAGTACGCTCTGCGGTTTTTAATTGAATGGGTGCAGGCGGACGATTTGTTCCTGAAATACTCAATTGAGCAAGAAAAGGCCATTTTCTGAGGGCAGCTTCACCCTCTTTTTTAGGATAAAACTCATGATACGCATCAGAAGACTGATCTATCAGATTATACAAAACATCAATATCGCTATCATTTGGCATGATGGAACTCTCTCATTCGCCTACACAGTAAAAGTTAAATTTAGGCACTTAACATATATTCAACAGAACCAAACTCATCAGTATCTAAAGATTGACGTACCTTTAAAGCAGTTCCTTTGCTAACAGCACTGAACCACTTGTTGTAGACACCTTCTAGAGTTGCTGGAGCCCAAGACTTTGTGTCTTCACCAAACACAACATTTGTGAGTGAGCCGTTAGTAGCTTGGTGATGCATGATACGCAGTCCATTACCATACTCTTCAACATCAACCCAACCCCAGTCCATATCCTGCCAAACTGAATTCATGGCCACTTTTAAATCTTCTACAGTTTTACAATCCGGCAAGGGAGAATTCGTTGCAAATCTCTCACCAATCTTGAACATCAATTCGCGACTATTTCCAATCTGACTTTGAGCGAGAAACTCTGTTGCCATGGAAGTTAATAAACTTCTCCAATAACGTGAGCTCTGACGTGGAATTCTGTAATCAATCTTTTTAGTTTTTTGCATTTTAATACTCCATTTAATAACTATCTTTAGACAATAATTTTTTAATCAAATCAAAAATTTTTTAAAACAATACTACGTTTATACTTCATTTTTGTTAAAAAACATAAATTTAACACATTCTACTTCACGGCAATTTAATCTTGTCATTGTTTCGATCCTTTTGGATCACTCTCTCAGGTATTTCCCAGATAACACATTGTGGGGGCGTCTCTTTAAAGGCAGATGAATTTAAAAATGCATTTATTGATCCTGAAAAATCCCCACCATCTTTGGCAAAATTTCCAAGCTTTGTTTTTAATGCCATCGCAATGAAATCAGAAAATTGTGAGGTGTTTGAGTAGGATGTCCCAATGAGAGCAATATTTGGCAAATCCTGATTGCCAAATAAGTCATCCTCTGGCTTAGATTGCGCTTGAGTAGCACTCACATAAGTAAATGTAGAAACGGGTGTGTCGTCACTTGCAGGGCTTTGCTTTGCAGAAAAGGTGTCTAAGCCCGCCAAACGCACTAGATCTCCTGGACGGTTTACCTGCTGTTTGGTGCTGACGGTCACATTCATCTTCGGTGACGGTTGACAACCTTGATTAATCAAATTTTGTGCAATTAATTGGGCAGCCAATTGGGCGCCTACTTCATTCCAATGGGAGTCGGCTTTCAAAAAAAGAGATTCTTTTTTTACTTGGGCATTAAAAGCACTACTCAGGTCAAGTACTTGAATCTGTTTATTTTTTAGTCCAGTGGCGAACTCACTGACGCGAAGAGATAAACTTTCCGGTCTTTGCAATGGTCCTAAGTGTTGAGACTCTACTCGTGATTTATCAGGAATCAATAAAACATGTAAACGAATACCTTTACTTGCCAAGAGTTTTTCAACCTCGACAACGTCTTGAATCCTGGCCCTTGTATGATCCCCAGCATGTTCATGAGTAACAAATTCATCAGAGAGGAATAACCACCCGCTTTGACCAAGTCTGACATCTGTACCTAAATCTCCCCAAACTTTATATGCAAAATAGCGCTGCCACTGCCCCGACGTTTCGGAGATGCTGATTTTTTTAAGGGATTTAGCAATATCAGAACTAATCTTGCCAGACATAAAAGTTTCTGCAGACAGTTCTCCAGGCAAAGGATCAACATCCTGACGAATGAATTCAATCACGGCATTACAAAAACTCAAAGTGATTACTAAAAAAAAGACAATTCCCGCCAAATAAGTCCATACCCTCATTTGGGTATCAACTGGCAATGGCTCTGCTGCGGGTGGTGGAATATATGTCATTTTTTAGAATTGGAAATAAAGAAATGGCGTTGCTCCACGGCTTGAAAGCAATGCAAATGCAGTCAAAAACCCTAAAATTGGCCACGCAGTTTTAACGACTTTATACAAAACATGACCTTGATATGCTTGCGGTATTTGGAAGTATTGAATCACAATACAAAATAGTGCAAATACAGTTGTCATGACGTGGATATCACGCATTCTGAAATCTAAGGCACTCGATATACTAAAACCATTCAATCCAAACTGTCCTTGATACATATTCATCGCTCCATCAAAGGTATGGGCTCTAAATATTGTCCAAGCAAGCATGACGAAAATAATAGTCATGAATCGAGAAATAATCACCGGAATATGAGGCACGCCATTTGCTCTTGTATAGAGTCGATCTATACAAAGCGCTAAACCATGGGCAATTCCCCAAAATAAAAAGTTCCAACTATCTCCGCCATGCCACAAGCCAGCAATACCCATAGTCAACATTAGATTGATATAGGTACGCCATGGACCATTTCGGTTACCGCCTAAGGGAACATATAAATAATCCCTGATCCATGAGGACAGGGAAATATGCCAACGACGCCAAAAGTCTTGAATACTTGTGGCTAAATAAGGATTATTAAAGTTCTCCGGAAATCTAAAACCTAACATCATACCAAGCCCAATGGCCATGGCGCTATACCCAGCAAAATCAAAGAAAAGTTGTAATGAATAAAACAAACAACCTAACCAAGCATCCACAAAAGAAGGATTAGACATCGCAAAAACTAAATCTGCCAGTGGTGAGATCGTATCTGCAATCAGAACTTTCATGCTCATACCAATCATAAATCTTCTAGCACCTGAAGCGAGATGAGCAACGTCAAATGGTCGACTAATTAATTCTTTTTTTACCCAATCGTAACGAATGATAGGACCTGCAATTAAATGCACAAACATTGACTGGTAAGCACCAAAACTCACCAAACTGTGATCAACAGGGATCGTTCTTCGGTACACATCAACCAAATAAGAGATTGACTGTAAAACAATAAATGATAAGCCAATGGGTAATGCAATGGCTTGCCAAGAGATAGGCATCGATCCAGAATATTCGAGTACTTGGTTCATCGTTTTAATCACAATATTGACGTATTTATACCAACATAACAAGCCCACGTTGATGACAACAAAAACTAATAAGGCATAACCCCGCATTTTTTCAGATTTTGTACGGTCAATACATAAGCCACCTAACCATCCATTGATGGTTAAAAATACAAACAAGATCAAAAATACAGGACTTAACCAGGCATAAAAAATCCAACTACACAAAAGTAAAGTCGTGTTTTTATACTTTGTATCTACTAGCGAATAAACCAGTAGAAATAAAGGTAAAAATAATATTAGAAACTCTAAAGAGGCAAAAACCATTGTAATATTTGCTTGCTATTGCAAGGTATCCTCTGCAAAACTCATTTGTGGCTCTTTAGCTCCAGCAAAAGCAAACACGGTATATCGCTTACCGGCTTGCAAGTTACCTAAACTCAACGGACTGCCTAAACTCTTACCATCACAAACTAACTGGACAGAAATATTAATGGGGTTTAAAGAACGGCGCACTGATTGGTTAAGAGAAACTTTCTCAACTAAATTAACACCCTTACCCACGACTGACAAAGATGCTAAGTTACATTGCTTTTCAGCAAGGTTGTATAAGGCAACTGATGCTTTTAGTGAATTAAAATCCTCAGGGGTTTCGCGAACGATCACTTGCTTAGGTTTATTGTCGACCTTGACAAGAATCGCAGAAGCAAATTCACCAGGCTTTACCTTCAAAGAAATATCAGAATTGATGCTACCCCCAACAAACTTGCCTTTAATTTCCTTGTTCGCAGCAATTGCGTAAAAATTAGTCGCTGGTTTGGTAGTAGATAGTCCCACTTTAGAGTTTGAACCTGCAGCAACAATATCCAAGCCCTGATCAATCCCATTCACGAAGCGCACAAATGAGGAGTCCTGACTTGGGCCAGTTGGGTATAGAGCCATATCTGCCGCAAAAATAGTACTTGTAAAAAAATATAAACCGCCAATTAATAACTTATTCATCTCTTTATTTAACAGTCACTTTAGTAATAATTGCGCCGGTAATTGCATCACCCCATAATTTATATCCTGGCGCAGTAAAGTGCTGACCATCAATCGTTGCCCAAGCTCCTGGCTTAGATAGCTTTAATGAATCTAAATACTCACATGGACTCACATTCGTTGCCAGAAGGTTAGATAATTCCTCTACACGCTTATACGTTTTTTTGAACTTACCGCCCTCAGTTCCCCACGCTGGTCCAACCCAAATACATTTTGTATTTGTAGTTCCAATTTCTTTAGATAAAGTCGAGACTTGTTGCCATACCCAACTTTTTGGCAAGCTAGGTTTGTCATAAGCCCCCATCGTGTCACCCTGAACCACAATAATAATATTTGGTTTTTCTTTTTGAAGAAGTTCTTTAACGGCTGTAGCACCTTCTGTCATTCCCGAAACTTTGGCAGTACCACTGTCAATTCTCTCGGCTTTACCACAGGTTCCTGGTGCGCCCTTTGCCCAATCCATCGGGGTTGAGCCACACACACCAATGGAGTGAACCTTTGCACCCTGGGCTAAGATGGCATTGTGTAAAGAATTCAAAAGATGATTGGGATTAGCCAGATGACTATCGCCAATGATAAGAACTGATATTCCGGCAAGTAATGTAGATGTAGCCATAATTTTTTCTTTACTGGCCTAAAGGAGAATAAGGAGAATATAGTGGAGAAGCAGGGAGCGATAATGGTCTTGTGGTAATCGCATCAAATGTCATCCGTAAATTCATGCCCCCACCCCATTGACGATAATTTCCTGAGTTATCCATAAGAAGATTTGCCCCTAAGAATAATTGCGGCCCAATCTGTAACTCCATTGCCCCCAGTAAACTGTAGGCAATACCCGAACCAGAACTAGCGGACGAATTAGCATTACTTACCCCGTAAAAATTGGATGCAGTACTTAAATTACTTGTTGCTTGCGCTTGCATACTTGGGTCATTAGGATAGTAAGGCCCACCGTCCGAACTAAAACGCTGCCAGCCTAAGGCACCTTTAAATAAATAAGTTAATGATTGCGAGCGCTCCTCAAAACTTAATGGCACTGTTAATCCAACATATTGTTTAGGACTGAAATAACCACCGTTACCATAAGTAAAACCACTGAGATCTTTACTGAAGGAAAGCCCAGTTGCACTCAGGCCTAGCTTAACTGAGGAGTTTGGTGTTTTAGACAACTCCTTATATCCACCAGCGATTAACTCAGTACGCGTATTCGATGCGACATTCGTACCATTGATTTGATGATATGAACCACCAATAAAAGTACCATAGTCCTTATTCTCACCAAAAAGGTTGGAGAAATTAACCCGCCCTCCTGAAGCCATTACACCACCCCAAGACAAGCCTGATCTTGAATCTGTTGTTCCAGCAAATGAGAGTAATGAGTCTGTCACTGGGCGTGAAGATAGATTAATACCTAAGAAGCTAGTAGCACTGTCATTAAGCATCGTTTGATAATTCACTCCTCCAGTAAACTTGGAATATTGGAATCCAAGGGGTGTTACCCCGACATCAAATGTAATTGGACCTTGCTGAAATCCTGCAGACAAGCCCACCCCTCTAGCTGATTGAGAATCAGGCACTGATGGTAGATTCTGTCCTTGAGCTGCAGTTAAGACACCACTACCAAAGGTCATATTGGTATAGTAATCTGAACTGAGTGTTCCAGCATTCAGAGCTACAGGAGTAATTTTAATATTCGCCTTCGCATCATTGACTGGGAAGGTAACTACAATAGGAGCCTGTTGATCAGTCAGTTTAGATGAGCCCGGGTCTCCAGTTCTTGTTCTATAGGTGTAACCTGCTAGTACTTCAGGCGTTCTTTCTTGTTTGATCTCATTAATTTCCAGCACTGTTCCAGCTTTTCTTTCTGCAGAAGTTGGTGCAACGACAATCGTCGAACTCACAACAGAGGGAACAGCGGAATTAGTACTAGCTGCAAAAGTTACTGGCGCTGGTACTGGAGGTGTAACTACCACAGGAGTTTCAACATTCGACTTGTTGTTTTTTGCTACGACCGCCGCAACAACCACATTAGACGCTGTATAAAAATCATTAGGGTTAGTTCCCAGGGTTCTTACATTTGTATTACTCCCCTTTGGCAGAACATATTCCACTGTAGAAGCCATTGATTTTTCATATAACTGTAAAGCCTTGGAGTTCTTTCCAAGACTTCGATAAACCTTACCTGCATTATCTAAATACTCTGCATTATTGGGATCTAAGGCCAAGTACTTATCTAATGATTGCGTTGCTAGTTCTATATTTTTCGCTTGTGCGGCAGTCTGAGCAAGGCCGATGAGTAACTCGGGTTGATCGGGCGATTTTTCTAATAAAGAGGTATATAAGGTAATGGCCTCCTGATTATTACCATTCGTTGCATATGAACGCGCTAATGCTCCGTTGACATAGGTATCATTCGGTCGTTGACTCTTTAAAGCATTCAATTTTTGAATCGCTTCCGAAGATTTACCGCTCTGATTGAGTGACTCCACTTGACGGACAGAAAATGGAAACAACACATCTTCATAAATACTTTTTTGTTGCATCGTTAAAGGTCTAGATTGAACTTGCTTTAATACGCCAGCAGCTTCAACATCTTGGTTGGTTTTCAACAAAATACCCGCTTTTTGAAGTAAAACGTCAGTTGAAGGATTAGCTGACTTAGAAGATAAGTCATTAATCAACCGGATTCCCTCTTGCTTTGAACCTAAATCAACATAAGCACCTGCTAAGTCACCCGTTAAATTAGCGTCATCTCCAACCACTGGTTTTACTTGACCAAGAATGGCTAAACCATCTGCTGTGCGATTCGATTTATGTAGCTTATTTGCGTATTCAATTTGAGTTTGAACCCAGGCCTTTTTTTGAAACTGGCTGATTTCTACGTTTCTATCTTTTGGATTAATACGATCAATCGTTTTTAAGGCCTGTTGCCAATCTGGAATGGCAGTTGCTAATAAAGCACTTGCATAAATTGCTTGAGTATCGGTTGGGTTCGATGATAAGTAACCCTCCACCAAGCCGCGAGCTTCACGTTGTTGACCACTCTTCATGTAAATTTTTGCCAACTCAAGCCTAGTCCATGGATCATTACGGTCTAAAGCAAGAGCTTCTTCCAAAGCTTTCTTGGCCGCGAAATCATCACCTCTAGCTATAGCTGCATCCGCTGCATTTTTAGAAGCGAGCAATCTTGGATCAGGAGGAGGCGTTGGGGTTTGTGTCGAGCTTGAAGTTTGATTACTTTTGTTAGCTGCCGCTGCAGCGGCTGCTGTAGAAGCAGCTGTAACGCTAGCTTGCTCTTTTTGCTTTTGGATACCAGCGTTCAACTGATTTTGGATTTCCGTATCAGTAGGAGCAAGCTTTAAAAACTGATTAAATAAAGTGAATTCAGCAGGCCTAGGTGGTCCGAACCAAACTAAAGCCTCGCGAATACTTTCCATAGCCTCACTTTTCACGGAAGCATTTGAGGTTAAATTGAGTAAGCGCTGAATGCCCTCAATTCTTGTAGACTCAGAAACAATCAAACGCTTGGCAAGGGTAAGTTGAATGATTGGATCATTCGGCGATTCTTTTGCTAAACGCTTAAATCCTTCAATCGATTGTTTTTCATTATTTTGGATATGGGATAAAGCGCTATAGTATTCAAAACCCTCTGGACCACTAGGTGCGTCAGAACCCAAGGCGCTTTGATAATTTTCTACCGCTTTTTTATAATCTTGGTTTTGAGTCGCTATCCGAGCAGCTTCAAGTTTTTGCGCATTTGCAGGATCTTTTAACCGAATATCCTGACTCAATCTTGATAAGTAAGGGCTCTTGGGATTGCTCGCAACAATGCGATCGTAGTATTGTCGCGCACCATCAATATTTTTCTTATCTAACTCATTAACAGCCAAACCATAAAGACCATTCTCATCCTTAGGATTTAATAGGAGTAATTTTTTCCATACCTGTGCAGCACGCTCAGAATTTCCTCGAGCTTGCCAATATTGACCTTGCTCAATCAGTGTTTTGGTGATGTCTGATGTTTGAGCTAATGCACTTTGAATAGTACCAAGCAATACAAAAGAAATTATGCAAGGCTTTAAACGTTCATATGTAAACAAAAAAAACTCCCTAAATCTACTAACAAAAAAATATATAAAAATCAATAAAATGGATTACATGTTGCGACTATTTTTTGATTTTCACGGTTGAATAATTGATGACAGATTGAGTAATATTACTGCTCCAACTTTTATAACCTAAAGGAGTGAAATGCTGCCCATCAATTGTTGGCCAATCTCCGACTTTGGAGAACTTTGTGGAATCAACATATTCACATGGCGAAACATTGTTCGAAAAAAATCCGTTAACGAATTTAACTCTATCGTTAGTTTTGCCATATTTACCGCCTTCATTTCCCCACGCTGGACCAACCCATAAACACGCTGTACTCGTGGAGGATATCGCCTTTGTCAAACCTGTCACACCTTGCCAAGCCCATGTTTGTGGGAACGGCTTTCCATAAGATGCCATCGTATCCCCGATGATCACCAAAACTAAATCTGGCTTATCCTTGGAAATGAGTTCAGAAATCGGAGTTGTAGTTGCATCTTTACCTTTGACAAGAGCTTTTTCTTTACCAAGTTTTACCGCACCGCAAGGCACTGAAGTTTTACTCAACCAATCTTGCGCGCTAGCTCCACAAGCACCAACAGCAATTACCTTTGCACCTTGATTACTTAAACTTTCCGATAAAGGGTCGAGTAGATACGTAGGTAAAGACATGTGACTTTCACCTATCACTAAAATTGTTAATCCTGCTAGTGCTGACAAAGCCATAAATATTCCATCTTTATTAATAACGCAATACTAAACTGTTTTTATGACAAAAATTCACCATTATTTTTTTATGCACCAAAATGATGCGACCAACCCACTTCATTTGATATGAATTTTGTAACTGTTTTAATTTTTACTCTTAAAACAATTTTTATAAATAAAATAATCTATATTAATTAAATAATATTTATAAATTAGATAACTACATTTTGGTTTTATATCACCCTCAAGGACTGGGATGATCAAGATATTGTTCAATTGCCATTGAACTGATGCTTACTCTTGAATATGCATCAGACCTTACTGACGTTTGCTTATCCATTGACGTAATTTAGTGAGAATATTAAATAAAATCAATAGTGCGTTAGAAAGTAACAGCACACAAACGGCAATGAAGATGGCATTAAAAACAATCCTGTTTTCCCAGCCAATATTTTGAATCCTTTTCATGGTGAGATAAATATCTTCAACAATTACCCTCTCGCCCACTCTAGAATTTAGGAATTGCGTTAACTTTAACTCTGTCCAAACTGAAATAAGACCTTCACATTGAAAATCAATTTCTTTAATCGGGTAGTCTTCTAACTTCGCAGGATTAGCATTAATCATTGGCTGGCAATAGGGTGAATAAAAATCGTCAACAACTCTTTTCTGTTGATACTGCCCAAAAAAGTCAGGCTTACGGTGTTGGTAAACACCATAGACGAACACTAATACAAAGATCAATAGAGCTAGTATTAAAGTTTGCTTAAATTGCTCACCCGTTGGAAACATTTTTTTCTTATTAAGAATTAAAGAGTAAATGATAACTCATATAAAACTTTATTTCGAAACATTTCTGCAATAATTTTGTAATACAAAATAACATATTTTTGTAAGAAATCACCATAAGTTATTTTTGAATTAAAACTTTATTTAAAGCACACCAATTCTTTGCGAACCTCATAAGGCGCCAAATCGGTAATTGCTAAAAGATGCCCGCGATTAAAATCCAAGGGAATTTTTTTCCCATGTGCTCCAAATTGATTAAACCCATAGAAACTCAGAATTCTATAAAGAGAATTTTTACAATCAATAATCACCCGCATTTGTGAACTTCTTATGACTTGATTACTCTGAGTCTGAATCTCTTCAACGGCGTAATTGGTGGTTATGAGGTATCTGACGTAGGAATTTTCTCGTTGAATAGACCTTGCATCAATAAAATATAAATTATTGTTAATTGGGTTAGAGAAATTAATGATGTTGGCACCCTCTGAGATAGAAGGTAAAAGGATAAAAATCATCCCTAAAAAGAGAAATTGACGTATTTTTTTTCCCATACACTGAGCTAATGCTTTTCCCTTCAAGTTATGAATCTATTTTAACCAGACATCATTTTTTTATTTTAAAAAAAATAGCTCACCCCAAGTCGTGTTATTAAATTTATTACTAAATTTTGTTACTAAAAACTAAACCAAAAAAGCATGCGCTTAAACAGTGCATAAATGAAACACTTTTTACCAACTAAACGCAGTAGTTTAAAAAATAATAGGTATCATTCAGTTAAGTAAATCTTAAAAATATCTTCTCATTATTTTTTTAAGATATTCTATTACATACCTCTTAATTGATATTCATATGAAAATAAAAGTAAACAAAGCTGTTTTTCCTGTTGCAGGTTTAGGCACAAGATTTTTACCGGCCACTAAAGCAATGCCTAAAGAAATGCTGACCGTAGTCGATAAACCACTGATCCAGTACGCGGTAGAAGAAGCTATCAGTGCAGGTATTACAGAACTTATCTTCATTACAGGAAGATCTAAAAGAGCGATTGAAGATCACTTTGATACTGCTTATGAACTTGAAATGTTATTAGAGAAAAAAAATAAAACTGAGTTACTACAAATTGTCCGCAGCATCAAACCAAGTCATGTCAATTGTATTTATGTTCGTCAACATGAAGCACTTGGTCTTGGACATGCCGTTTTGTGCGCTGAAAAACTAATCGGCGATGACCCATTCGCAATTATTTTGGCCGATGATTTATTAACTAATAACAAAAAATCTGTGATGCAACAAATGGTCGAAACTTTCCAACATTATCGTTGCTCTGTTATAGGTGTTGAAAAAATAGATATCGAAGATAGCAAATCATATGGAGTGATTGATGGAAAAATGTGGGATGATCACATTTTCAAATTAACAAATATTGTTGAAAAACCAGCTCCTGAAAAAGCCCCTTCTGATTTAGGTGTCGTTGGTAGATATATTCTTACCTCTAATATTTTCAAACATATAAAAGAATTAAGCCCAGGCTCTGGTGGGGAGTATCAATTGACCGATGCGATTCATAAACTCATTCAACATGAGCAAGTTCTTGGTTATGAATTTGAAGGTGTACGATATGATTGCGGAAATAAATTGGGTTACTTAAAAGCAACCCTGAATTTTGCTTTGCAACATCCAGAGCTTGGGGATGATTTTAGAGAGTACTTAAAAGAACTTAACCAAGGCACGGAATCAATAAATCCAGATCTTAGCGATTTTTTAAAGTCAATTTAAAGGATTTTTAAGTGCCATAATCTTCTTTTTGCAAGATTATGGCGCTTTTCAGCTCATTCTTTCTTAGTCATCGGATATGAATTTTCAATATCGATCACTTGCATATCTAAATATTTTTGTAACATTAGAATCTCAAAATTTTCTATAAAACTTCCAATAAAAAATCTCTGAGCTTAACTTACAATCTAACTTAAAATTTTTTTCAATATTTAAATGGTGAATGATTTCGAGATACTCGATGATCATTAGCTCATATAAATTACTGATAGCCATAATGCCCTACCTCAAAAATCCCAAGATGCGATTCCTTCTTGCATTAAAAATTTGTAGCCTTTTTATAGTAGCAAGCCTACCCATACAATCGTCTGCAAATGGAATCTATGATGAATACACTCGGCTGATTTCAATCTCAGGAAAAACAATCATCCCTTGTCCAATTCAAGATCAGACAACTGCAGTACTGCTTGTTTTTGGTCAATCTCTTTCGGCTAATTCTGGTGCCGAAAAGATTTCAAGTCTTTACCCTCATGCGGTGGTCAATTATTTTGATGGGACATGCTATACCGCAGGGTCTCCCCTTCTGGGCGCTTCCAATGAATTCGGGGAATATGGCACCGCCATCGGCGATGCGTTAATCAAGTCGAAAAAATATGCTCAAGTGATTCTCGTTGCCTCTGGTATCAGTGGATCAGGTATTTATTTATGGCAAAAAGGCGGCGAATTAAACTCTATGCTGATCAACACCCTCAAGACCACAGTAGAAAAGTACAAAATCACCCACGTACTTTGGCAACAGGGAGAAAGTGACTATTTAGGAGGGACTTCAACGCTTGCCTATAAGGATGCCTTTTACTCCTTAGTCAATACATTGATAGAAAGTGGTGTAAGCGCCCCTATTTATCTGGCGATTTCAACGAAATGTGGGCCTAATTTTCTAGAAAATAATCCGGTGTCAACCGCTCAAAAACAATTGATTGATAACAAACATATTTTTCTCGGGGTAAATAGTGACCTCATTCTTGAGACTTCAGATCGGGTCCCCGATGAATGCCATTTAACGGGCTCAGGTGAACGTAAAATTGCAGATTCATTTGCTCGAGCCATTCTAAATAACTCGAAAAAACAAACTAAGTAAATTGGGTTGATCTAGATGGACAGTTAATCGTCTGTCGAAAGACTATATAGTGCTAGAGAAAAAGGGGGTTATCGAACAATCAATACGAATTGAAGTGAATCCAGCCAATTGTTTCTAGCAGTAAGTCATGGATTCTTCTTAACTCAGCAATTTCAACTTCCGTAAAATGACTCGTTTCTGCAGTTAAGTTAATAATCATATCGAAGTCTTTTGTTATTTGATTCAAGGGCGCTAAAGCATTCTCTCGCAAAGCAATTTGCGAGAGTGAGTCCTCCAAGCCTGATACTTGAGGTTCATTTTCGGAATTTTTTTTGTCTAAATCCATATGTTCTAAATACTATAGATAATATTTTAATTTTATCATAAGCTCAAAGGGCTTCGCCTTGTTACCTTTTACTTACTATCTCTAAGGTTTTACGAATTAAAACTGCACCCCTGCCCCAAAATTCACACCACCTAAAGTTTGCCGTTTCGCGCTTTCCCTGGGATGCCGGCATATGCAAAGGCGTTGTTTGCAAACTTTACTTTACCGTATAAGGGTACTTCCGTACGTTAGCCCTTTGAATAGTCGTGCCAAAACTAGTGAGTTCTGTAAATTATGGAGCGAGCTCGTAACTTAAAATAAGGTTTCCGACAGTTATTTGAAGCATTCTTAATGACCTTATTTATCCTATTGTTATTTATCAATATTTCAGTGACCATCTAATAATAAATACAATTTGATATACGAATATTTCATATGACCCCATCAAAAA
>Ga0114959_10002204_pt1 | contig 16320 bp, 21 predicted proteins | sample C_130625_EF_Meta_FD_87317 | JGI IMG/M metagenome (GOLD analysis project Ga0114959, IMG submission 87317) | Freshwater microbial communities from Lake Croche, Canada to study carbon cycling - C_130625_EF_MetaG | ecosystem: Environmental > Aquatic > Freshwater > Lake | place: Lake Croche, Canada...
AGTTGGGTGTTAAAACTCTCTCCTACCTCTTCAAAGCCTTGAATAAATCCTTCTTCAAGTAATATATTGGCTATATTACGCGTCATTTTAGTGGAAGGAACTTCTACTATTTGATGTTTAGCTAAATTGGCGTTACGTAAACGTGTAAGCATATCCGATATTGTATCGTTAACCACGAAACCTCCTCTAATATTGATATTGTTAATTAATTGTCATTAAATGGCATACCTAAGGCTTTTAATAATGCTATTCCTTCTTGCTGTGTTTTAGCTGTCGTAGTTATAGATATGTCCATACCTCTAATCTGATCCACTTTATCATATTCTATTTCTGGAAATATGAGTTGTTCTCTTATTCCTATGTTGTAATTCCCTCTCCCATCAAATCCTTTTATACTAATACCTTTGAAGTCTCTAATCCTTGGTAAGGATAAGTGAATAAAACGTTCAAGAAATGCATACATTAATTGTTTTCGTAAAGTAACAGCTATCCCAACAGGCATACCATCTCGTATTTTAAACCCTGCAATTGATTTTCTTGCTTTAGTTACAACAGGTTGCTGGCCACTTATAAGTGCTAGTTCTTGAATACTTGTATCTAATGCTTTATTATTTTTTGAAGCTTCACCCAATCCACGGTTAATAGTTATTTTAGTAATTTTTGGTACTTCATGTATATTTTTATATTTAAATTGTTCAAGAAGTGACGTAATAACCTTTTCTTTATAATATACTCTCAGCGTTTGGCTCATAAAATTTTATGTGTATGTTAAGCTAGTTTTTTTAAAACTCTAATTTTTGTTCCATTTGAATCTACTTGTATTGAAATCCTACTGGCCACTTTTTTTTCTATACTATAAAGCATCACATTAGATGTGTGTATTGGAGCTTCAAATTGAGAGATTCTACCAACTTCACCTTCTTTTTTAGGTTTTATATGTTTTTTTTTGATGTTTATGTCTTTGACAATAACTTGATTTGTCGTACTTAAAATTTTTAAAATTTCTCCAACTTTTCCTTTATCTCTACCAGAGATAATTTTAACCGTATCTCCCTTCTTAACATGTAAACTTTGTTTTGTAACCATTATAAAACCTCCGGTGCTAATGACACAATCTTACTAAAATCTTTGTCTCTTAATTCTCTAGCAATAGGGCCAAATACACGCGTCCCTCTTGGATTATTCTCCTTATTAATTATTACAACAGCATTATCGTCAAATCGTATGGACATACCATCACTTCTGCGAATTGTTTTTTTTGTTCTCATCACAACTGCTCGAACCACATCAGATCTTTTTACAGGCATATTTGGTGAAGCATCCTTAACTACTCCTATAATTACGTCCCCAATGCTAGCATATCTTCTGTTACTCCCTAGAACTTTAATACACATGATTTTTTTTGCGCCACTATTATCTGCGACATTTAGGTAGGTCTGTGTTTGTATCATTGTAAATTACTCTCCTAAACTTGAAATATTGATACGTGAGGATTTTTGTTTTATAACTTTTAGGTTCCAGCGTTTTGTTTTACTAAGAGGTCTCGTCTCCGTAATCGTTACAACATCTCCGATCTGGCACTCGTTTTTTTCATCATGAGCTTTATACTTTTTTGTTTTTGCAATAACTTTCCCATATTTTTTATGAGTAACTCTATTTTCAATAGAGACTACAATTGTTTTTTCCATCTTATTGCTGATAACAACACCACTTCTTTCTTTGATAGGCATAAATTAGTAGTTCTTATTTTATAGATTGTTTTTTTTGCGATTCAAGCGTTAAAAGTTGAGCTACTTTACGCTTATTATGTTTGAATAGATGAGGTTTAAAAGATTGTCTAGTAGCTTTTTTTAGTCGTAAATCAAATAGCTGTTTTTTTACTTCTAAAATCTCTTCGGCTAATTTCTCATCATTGAAAGATTTTAATTCACTAAAATTTAAAAAAGCCATTGATAGTTACTCCTTTGATAGAAATTTAGTTTTAATTGGAAGTTTATAAGATGCGTTTTTTAGGGCTTGATAAGCTAATGCTTGGGGAACCCCGTTCATTTCAAATAACACATGACCCGGTTTGATGACTGCTACCCAATAGTCTGGAGCTCCTTTTCCAGAACCCATTCGAGTTTCAGGTGGTTTAGAAGAAATAGATTTATCAGGAAAGACTCTGATCCAAAGTTTTCCAGTTCTTTTCACATAACGAGTAATAGTGCGTCGCGTAGCTTCAATCTGTCTTGATGTTAACCAAACAGGCTCTAACGCTTGTAATCCATATTCGCCAAAAACTATAGTGTTCCCTTTACTTGCAACACCACCAAGTCGACCTCTATGTGGTTTACGAAATTTTGTTCTTTTAGGACTAAGCATTGTATTTTATTAAAGAGTTAGTTTTATTTTTATTCTGTTACTGTTCTAAATTTAGGAGTTAGTTCTCCATTGAAGACCCAAACTTTTACTCCTAGAACGCCGTAAGTTGTCTGGGCTCTTTTTGTTGCATAATCAATATCCGCACGAAGAGTCTGTAATGGAACTCGACCTTCACGTACCCATTCACTCCGGGCAATCTCAGCTCCATTTAGTCGACCAGAAACTTGAACCTTAATACCTTGTATATTCAATCTTTGAGCTTTTTGAATAGCTTGTCGAGTTGCCCGTCTAAAAGCGACTCTTTTTTCTAACTGTTGTGCTATAAACTCTGCAATTAGAGATGCATCAGAATCTGCTTTTGCTAACTCTGTAACATTGATTCTTATTTGGCGAGAAGTTTTTAGATTTTTATTTAAATCTTCTTTTAATTTTTCTATATTTGATCCAGAGCGTCCAACAATTACCCCAGGTCGAGAGGTATGAATATCCAATTCAATTTGATCCGATTTTCTGTGAATTTCTATTTTAGAGATTCCAGCGCTGGAAAGAGTTTTTTCTAGGTATGCTCTTATTTTGTAATCTTCCTCCAAAATAGACGGGTAAGATTCCTTAAGTTCAAACCAAGAGGACCTATGTTTTTGGGTAATTCCTAATCTAAATCCTAGTGGATGTGTTTTTTGTCCCACGGTAATTTCTCCTTATAGGTAATTTTATATAATATAATTATTAAACGGCTTTAGACAGGGTTAGTCTGATGTGACATGTTGGCTTTTGTATTTTATACCCTCTTCCTTGAGCTCTAGGTCTAAAACGTTTAAGAATAGGCCCTGCATCAGCACAAGCTTCAATAATTTCTAAATCTAACTTTTTTAACCCGTTATTATTCTCTGCGTTTGCAGCGGCAGACTGCAAAACTTGTAACACAGGTTTACATGCGGAATAGGGCATAAATTCTAAAATCATTAACGCTTCTTTATACGATTTTCCTCGTATTTGATTTAAGACCCGTCGAACCTTGTTTGGTGCCATTCTTATGTACTTAGCAATTGCCTTTACCATATGTATAAATTTCCTCGATTATCTTTTTGCTTTTTTATCACTTTTTACATGTGACCTAAAATTACGTGTCGGTGAAAATTCACCTAATTTATGACCGACCATTTGATCATTAATATAAACGGGAACATGCTGTTTTCCATTATAAACAGCTATAGTATGGCCTACCATGGAAGGAAGAATAGTGGAAGATCTGGACCAAGTTTTTATAATATCTTTCTTTCCAGTTGTATTTAATGCATCTATCTTCTTAGAAAGATCTGAACTTATGAAAGGACCTTTTGATAGTGAACGACTCATTGTTTTAGTTTTGAATGTAAATTAAATCATTTGTGTTATATAGATATGAAATCGTAAAATTTTTATTTTCGTCCTCTAACTATATAAAAATCACTGTATTTTGTTTTTGCTCGAGTTTTTACCCCTAGTGCTGGTTTCCCCCATGGGGTTACAGGGCGAGCTCTACCGATTGGTGATCGACCTTCACCACCACCATGAGGATGATCACATGGATTCATTACAACACCCCTAACAGTAGGCCGAATCCCTAACCAACGACTCCGACCAGCTTTGCCCGAAGTTATGTTATTGCAATCAATATTACCAATTTGACCAATAGTTGCATAGCATTCCCTAGGGACCATTCTCACTTCACTAGACGGTAGTTTTAGAGTTACAAAACTGCCATCTTTGGCGACAATCTGAGCGGAGGCACCAGCCGATCTGACGATTTGTCCACCTCGACCCGGTATTAGTTCTATATTATGAACATCTGTACCTAATGGGATCATTTGTAAAGGTAAAGAATTGCCTATTTCCAAAGGTGCAGATGTACCTGATGATATTACAGACCCTACTATCACAGATTTAGGGTGTAAGATGTATCTCTTTTCACCATCTTTGTAATGTACTAAAGCAATCCGAGCATTTCTGTTAGGATCATATTCAATTGTAGCTACTATTCCATCAATGTTTCGTTTATCTCTTTTAAAATCGATAATTCTATAACGTTGTTTGTGGCCACCACCTTTGTGTCTAGTAGTAATAATACCTCTATTATTTCTACCTCCACCAGAAATCTTTTTTGCTAGCAAAGTTTTCTCAGGTTTACTAGATGTAATCTCTGAAAAATCAGACACCGACCTATTTCGAGTTCCACCTGTATAAGGTCTGTAAATTCTTATCGCCATAATTTTATTTAACTGTGTGTAATATTAATTTTCTGAGAATAAATTTATCGAGTTTCCTTTTGCTAAAGTTAAAACAGCTTTTTTGTATTGTGTTCTGTTACCTACAAATTTCCCTACTCTACGTTGCTTAGAGGGAGGCTTTATTGTATTGACTGACACAACTTTTACGTTAAAAAGATATTCAATTGCAGTTTTAATTTCCAATTTATTAGACTTTAAATCAACAGCAAATGTATACTGATTTATTTCTAATAATTTAGTCGCTTTATCTGTAATGATAGGATACTTAATCAGATCCACTAGAGTTTTTAGAGTCATAATTTTATTTGCTTGTAATATTCGTTAGTGCGTCTTGTGTAATTATTATGTGTTTCGCTAGTAAAATTTCTTTAAGATTGACACTATTGGAATAAATAAGTTGTAAATTAGGGATATTACGAGCGGATCGAGTTAAATTTTCATTAACTTCATGAGTTATTACTAAGGCTCTAGTAGTCTCATTAAATGGAACACATTTTCTCACTAAGCTTAAAAAATCTTTTGTCTTAGGTTGACTAAGATTACTGAAAGAGTTTTCAACCACTACTACTTTGTACATGTTGTTGTACAATGCAGTTGTCAATGCCAGTTGTTTCTCTTTAAGATTAATTTTTTTCTCATATTTCCTAGGTTTCGGTCCAAATGTAACACCACCACCTCTCCAAAGTGGTGAATTACTAGAGCCGGATCGAGCTTGTCCAGTTCCTTTTTGCTTCCACGGTTTTTTACCTCCCCCTCGAACTTCACTACGTGTTTTACAGGATGCAGTACCTTGTCTCTTATTTCTATCCTGGATAACAATTGCTTTATGTATTAAGTACTTAGGTGAGGACTCAGCAATTTTTAATGATATTGGAAAAGACTTATTTGGAACTAAAGTTCCTTGAGAGTCTCTAACTTCATAAGTAAGTTGTGTAAGTATTGTCATTATTTATTCTTTAACTTCGTTAATTTAATTATTTACCGATTTTTTTTATGCTTAAAAGGTTTCCTAATTTACCTGGGATAGCTCCTTTAACTACAAGTAGATTATTTTCTAAATTAATAAGTACAATTTGTAGATTTTTTATAGTTGTCTGCTTACCACCTAAGCGTCCTGCCATGCGTTTACCTGGATATACTCTGCCTGGAGTCGTCCCCATCCCAATAGAACCTGGTTCTCGATGATTTTTTGAACCATGTGTCATAGGACCTCGTGTAAAATTATGTCGTTTCACGGTCCCAGCAAATCCTTTACCAATAGTCTTACCACTTACAGAGATCCTATCTCCAATATTAAATAAATCAACAGATAAAACTGATCCTAAAGGTGTGCTAGTTGAAGATTCAACTCTATATTCTTTTAGATATTTTAGTGGTGGACTGCCTATTTTATGCAGATGCCCAAGCTCAGGCTTATTCAATAACTTTGATTGTGTTTCTAAATACCCTAATTGAACAGAATTATAACCATCTGTATCAACAGTTTTTATTTGTGTAACGGTACAGGGGCCTGCTTTAATAATGGTAACTGGTATAGCTAACCCAGATTCATCGAAAATTTGTGTCATACCTAGTTTTGTGCCTAGAATACCTATATTCATAAGAATGTTAAAATACAAAAATTTTATACGAGTGACTGACTATAAAAATAGTCTAGAATTATTTTACAATTAGAAAATAAAATACCATACTATTTTTGACTTTTTAGTCTTTGTAGAGAATTTAATCTTATTTCGAAGGTTCGGTAATCCCTAGTTGTAAATCTCAAAAGGAAGTGACATACTGAAATCAGTAAAAGTTCGTATGTATTTAGTAAATTTTAATTTAATTTAAAATCTATGGGAAAAGTCGTTGGAATAGATCTTGGAACAACAAATTCAGTAGTAGCAGTAATGGAAGGTGGGAAACCAACAGTAATCCCAAACGCAGAAGGATTTAGAACTACACCTTCTGTTATCGCCTATACAAAAAATGGAGATCGACTTGTAGGTCAGATTGCGAAGAGACAAGCCGTTATTAATCCTGATAATACCTTTTACTCTGTAAAAAGATTCATTGGTCGTAAGTCTGAAGAAGTATCCGAAGAACTAAAACAAGTATCATATATTGTAAAAACAGATAATCAAGGTAATATCAAACTTGAATGCCCAGCATTAAAAAGAGACTTTGCACCTGAAGAAATGTCCGCAGAAGTTCTTAGAAAACTTGTTGATGATGCAAGCAAATATTTAGGGGAATCTGTAAAACAGGCAGTTATTACTGTTCCAGCGTACTTTAATGATTCACAAAGACAAGCAACAAAAGATTCGGGAAAAATTGCAGGCCTAGAGGTACTACGAATAATAAATGAACCGACTGCTGCTTCACTTGCGTATGGATTGGATAAGAAAAATAATGAAACCATTTTAGTATTTGACTTAGGTGGCGGAACATTTGATGTGTCTGTATTGGAAGTTGGTGATGGTGTTTTTGAGGTTCTTTCTACTGCTGGAGACACTCACCTTGGAGGAGATGACTTTGATGATAAAATTGTAAAATGGTTATTAGAAGAATTTAAGAAAGAAAGTGGGATAGATCTAAAAAGTGATAGACAAGCTTTACAACGACTTACGGAAGCATCTGAGAAAGCAAAAGTAGAGTTATCAAACCTAACTCAAACTGAGATAAACCTTCCATTTATAACAGCTACAAATACAGGACCAAAACACCTTGAACGAATTCTAACAAGGGGCAAATTTGAAGAATTATGTTCTTCCTTAATTGATAGAGCCAGAACACCTGTTGATAACGCATTGAAAGATGCAAAATTGGATTCAAGTAAAATTGATGAAGTAGTTTTAGTGGGTGGATCAACACGAATACCAGCCGTGAAGGAACTAGTGAAGAAAATTCTTGGGAAAGAACCAAATCAGACTGTGAATCCGGATGAAGTTGTTGCTGTAGGGGCTGCGGTACAAGCCGGTGTCTTAGCAGGAGAGGTGAAAGACATCTTATTACTGGATGTAACACCGTTATCTCTTGGTGTAGAGACATTAGGAGGAGTGACAACTCGCATAATTGCCCGAAATACAACAATACCTACGAAAAAGTCAGAAGTTTTTTCTACTGCAGTAGATAATCAACCAAATGTAGAGATTCATGTTTTACAGGGAGAACGCGAATTTGCAAGAGATAATAAAAGTTTAGGTACATTTAGGTTAGATGGGATTTTACCTGCTCCGAGAGGAGTTCCACAGATAGAGGTAACTTTTGATATAGACGCTAATGGTATTTTATCAGTTACAGCCAAGGATAAAGGTAGTGGTAAAGAACAATCTATAACAATTACAGGTGCTTCTACTTTACCTAACGATGAAGTCGAAAGATTAGTTCGGGAATCAGAGCAAAGTGCATCTGCGGATAAAGAAAAACGAGAAAAAGTAGATCTGAAAAATCAAGCTGATTCTCTATGCTATCAATCGGAAAAACAGGTTAATGAATTAAAAGATAAAATTAACCCATCTGATAAAGATAATATACTTAACTTAATTACTAAACTAAAATCAGCAATCAGCGCTGATAGTTACGAAGAAATTAAATCTCTAAGCAAGAATCTACAAGAAGCTTTAATGGAGATTGGTAAGAAAGTCTATAGTAATTCTTCGAGTACTAATCCTGAAACAAAAGCATCTAACGATTCTGTAATAGATGCTGATTTCTCAGAAACAAAATAAACCTAACTAGATACAGCTGTAGAATTACCTACAGCTGTATCATAGATAACTTTAGTTTATCCCCCTGCAGTTTCTTTAGCTGCATACATAATTTCAAGTGTAATTTCTGAAAAATTCTTATCCCGTGCAAATTTCTCCGTATTTCGTTTTATTTTACCACGTACAAATCCAGGTATTTTTCCAAGTTCTTGAGATGCTTCACTAGACCAATGTAATTGGTTTTGAGCAGATAGGGTATTTGTCAATGCATCGGTAGTATCATGCCCACCAAATAATTCCAATAGATGATCTTCCATACCTAATGTAAAGGAATTATACACAAGATCTGCGATCTGGTTAGTACCTTCGTATCCCATAAAAGGTTTATAACTTAGAGGGAAATTTTGTATATGAACTGGGGAAGATATTACTCCACAAGGTATATTCAATCTTTTTCCTATGTGTCTTTCCATCTGGGTCCCAAAAATTGCTGAGGGTTCAGTTTTTGCTATTAAGTCTGCGATAAGTGAGTGATCTTCTGTAATTACAACATTATCGCAAAGACCTTCAACTTCATTTCTAAACCACTCTGCATCATTTTTACAATATGTTCCTGCCCATGAAACATGAATCCCCATTTCTCTACATAATATTTTTGTCATAGCCGATGCGTGAGTAGCATCTCCAAATACAACAGCTCTCTTTCCGGTTAAATTTTGACAGTCAATTGATCTCGAAAACCATGACGATTGTGAAATAAATTTTGTCTGTTGGTGTATGTATTCCTCAAATGATACATGGTATCCTTGTGACTGTAGAATGGATTGAATTTCACGTATAAATGACGCTGTTTCTATTATGCCAATAGGAGATGTAGATATATATGGCATTTTGAACTCTTTTTTTAAATATTCAGCTGCCATTAGTCCTGTTTCTCTATAAGGAACAACATTAAACCAAGCTTTCGGTAAATTTTTTAGTTCATTCACAGATAAAGTTCCGGGTAAAATCAGGTTTATAGTGATACCTAAGTCTCGGAATAACTTTTTCAGTTCAGAGATATCATGTTGATTATGAAAACCTAAACAAAAAGAACCTATCACATTAACGGAAGGTACGAGAGTTTTTTCTAGAGGTAAATTGTTATATTTTTTTGCTTTTAACAAATAAAATTCGACAATTTGTTCTAAGGTTTTATCTGCTGCCTGGAATTCATTTACTCGATAGTGATTTACATCCGCTAATAAAACATCGGCTTTTGATTGTAAAGAAGCTCGAGTAACAAAATTTTGTAAATCCTCTTGTAGAATACTTGATGTACAAGTCGGAGTTAAGACGATTAGATCCGGTTGTTCTTCAAAATCTTTTCGAGTTATGTTAGAAACCACCTTCTCTTGAGAACCTCGAGCCAAAACATGTCGATCAACTACACTTGCCGTAACAGGCGTAAATTCACGTTCCCTCTCAAGCATTGAGTTCATGACATTAAAGTAATCATCTCCCAATGGAGCGTGCATAATAGCATGGACATTTTTAAATGAACTAGCTACTCTTAGTGTCCCAATATGAGCTGGCCCCGCGTACATCCAGTATGCAAGTTTCATATAAAATATCTCCGTAATAAAAATGTAAAATTAGAAAGTCTCAATTGAAATTTGGTATTCACAAATTATACATTAATTGATAATTTTAACTAAGAAACGTTAATTTTCTCTTTGAAAAACTTTCCGGGAGAAAATTTTATAGTAAAATCGGATGATGTTTTTAGTATGAGAGTCTCTGTTAAATGTGATTTTAGATAGAGATTCTTCTGGGAACACGAAAATGATCCAAATCCAACAAGTTGCACTTTCTCTCCTCTAGCAACAGTATTCATTACCGTTTCCAAAAACTTGGTTAAGACCAAATCAATTTCTTTTTTCGTCATATCTGTCTCATGAAAAATTGTCTCGATAATTTCTTTTTTATTCATAAGAAAACTCTTTTAGCTCCAAATATATTAGAAATACTAGCTCTATTCTAATCAATCTTAAAAAATAAGTAAAAAAAAATTCCCTTAGAGATACCTGATACTACCTCTAAAGAATTTTTAAATTATGCTGCTACTTTTTGACGAATAAAATCTACTGCTTGTTGCAGGTTAGAAATTTGTTCAGCAGTTTCATCTGGAATTTCAATGTTAAATGCTTCTTCAATAGCCATTACTAGCTCTACTGTATCTAATGAGTCAGCTCCTAGATCATTGGCAAAATTGGCATCTTTAGTTACTTGGCTTTTTTCTACGCCTAGTTGTTCAGAGATAATTCCTTGTACTTTATCGAAAATTTCTTGTTCGTTCATATGTGTGATAATGCTATCAATATATTTATTTACACTATTCTTTCAACACTAATAGATCTTTAGACATTATTCAAGTTATGTAAATACTATTACAATTCAGAATTTCAATAGTTTTAGAAAAAGATTTTAATTATTCTTAACAGACAAAAAGAATCAACTCTAACAGTAAGATAAAATGTTATACTAATATTTAGTAAAAACTTGCTTAACCTAATTGAAGAATCCAGTGACTGGCTTCAATTTTCACTTATTTAGGTATATTTTCATAAGCGAGCGTTTTTAGTTTCTTGTCTCAGAAGAGGAAACCTCAATGACAATTAGCTCAACAGAGCAAGAGGCAAAAAAAGTTTCAATCACAGTAGATAGAAATCCTGTTAGTACATCTTTTGAAAAATGGGCACAACCAGGTCATTTTTCTCGTACTTTAGCGAAAGGTCCAAAAACTACTACTTGGATTTGGAATTTACATGCCGATGCACACGATTTTGATAGTCATACTAGTTCATTAGAAGATATATCACGTAAAATTTTCAGTGCTCACTTTGGTCAATTATCCATAATATTCTTATGGTTAAGTGGAATGTACTTCCACGGGGCTAGATTCTCTAACTACTCTGCTTGGTTAAGTAATCCAACAGCTATTAAGCCTAGTGCTCAAGTAGTTTGGCCTATTGTAGGTCAAGAGATTCTAAACGGTGACGTAGGCGGCGGATTCCAAGGTGTACAAGTTACATCTGGGTTTTTCCAACTATGGAGAGCTTCTGGTATAACTAGTGAAGTTGAATTATATTGGTCTGCACTAGCTGGTTTAATCATGTCTGGTTTAATGTTATTTGCAGGTTGGTTCCATTACCACAAAGCAGCACCAAAACTTGAATGGTTCCAAAATGCTGAATCCATGTTAAATCACCATCTATCTGGTTTACTAGGTTTAGGATGCTTATCTTGGGCAGGTCATCAAATCCACGTATCTTTACCTATCAATAAACTTTTAGATGCTGGGGTAGCGCCTCAAGAAATCCCACTGCCACACGAATTTGTTGTGAACAGAGATTTAATGGCTCAACTATATCCTAGTTTTAGCAAAGGTTTAGTACCATTCTTTAGTTTAAATTGGAGTGAATATTCTGATTTTCTAACATTCAAAGGTGGTTTAAATCCAGTTACTGGTGGCTTATGGTTAAGCGATACAGCTCATCATCATCTTGCATTGGCCGTATTATTTATAGTGGCTGGACACATGTACCGCACAAACTGGGGTATAGGGCATAATATGAAAGAGCTTCTTGAAGCACATAAAGGTCCGTTTACAGGTGAAGGTCATAAAGGACTATATGAAATCTTAACTACATCTTGGCACGCTCAACTTGCTATTAATTTAGCTATGATGGGTTCTCTAAGCATAATAGTTGCGCATCATATGTACGCAATGCCTCCATATCCTTATATAGCTACTGATTATCCAACACAGTTATCTCTGTTCACACATCATATGTGGATAGGTGGATTCTGTATTGCTGGGGCAGCTGCACACGCAGGCATATTCATGGTAAGAGATTACAATCCAGCTCAAAATTATAACAATCTACTAGATAGAGTTATCCGACATAGAGATGCTATTATTTCTCACTTAAACTGGATATGTATATTCTTAGGATTCCATAGTTTTGGATTATATATTCATAATGATACTATGAGAGCCTTAGGACGTACTCAAGATATGTTCTCTGATACTGCTATACAGCTTAAACCTGTCTTCGCTCAATGGGTACAAAATATACACACTTTAGCGCCTGGAAACACTACTCCTAATGCACTATCTACAGCTAGTTATGCTTTTGGAGGAGATATCGTTGCAGTTGGAAACAAAGTTGCTATGATGCCAATCTCTCTAGGGACAGCAGATTTCATGGTACATCACATTCATGCGTTTACAATTCACGTGACTGTACTAATTCTACTTAAAGGTGTTTTATTCTCTAGAAACTCTAGATTAATTCCTGATAAGGCAAACTTAGGTTTTAGATTCCCTTGTGATGGTCCAGGTAGGGGTGGTACGTGTCAAAGTTCTGCATGGGACTCTGTGTTCTTAGGTCTATTCTGGATGTACAATTGTATTTCCGTTGTCATTTTCCATTTTAGCTGGAAAATGCAATCTGACGTGTGGGGAACTACAGGCGCAGACGGTACTGTGACTCACATTACTGGAGGAAACTTCGCACAAAGTGCTATCACTATCAATGGATGGTTAAGAGACTTTTTATGGGCTCAAGCATCTCAAGTAATCCAATCTTATGGATCTGCTTTATCTGCTTATGGTTTAATTTTCTTAGGTGCACACTTTATTTGGGCATTTAGCTTAATGTTCTTATTTAGTGGTCGAGGATACTGGCAAGAGCTAATTGAGTCTGTAGTATGGGCTCATAACAAATTACATGTCGCTCCAGCAATTCAGCCAAGAGCATTAAGTATTACACAAGGACGTGCTGTAGGTCTTGCACACTATCTTTTAGGTGGTATTGGTACGACTTGGGCATTCTTCTTAGCACGCATCATTTCTGTAGGATAAGAGTAACTAGTAATTAAGGGAGAATTATGGTAACAAAATTTCCTAAATTTAGTCAGGCCCTTGCGCAAGATCCGGCAACTAGACGGATTTGGTATGGGTTAGCGACAGCACATGATTTTGAAAGTCACGATGGTATGACAGAGGAAAATCTTTACCAAAAGATTTTTGCTTCTCATTTTGGGCATCTGGCTATTATATTTTTATGGACATCAGGTAATCTTTTTCACGTAGCATGGCAAGGTAACTTTGAACAATGGGTTTTAAATCCATTAAAAGTTAAACCTATCGCTCATGCAATTTGGGATCCTCACTTTGGGCAACCAGCAATCAAAGCTTTTACTAAAGGCGGAGTGTCTTACCCAGTTAATATTGCTACATCTGGTGTATACCACTGGTGGTATACGATAGGATTAAGAAATAATAATGACCTATATGCAGGTTCGTTATTCCTTTTATTCTTGTCTGCTGTATTACTTTTTGCTGGTTGGTTACATTTACAGCCAAAATTTAGACCAGGTTTATCATGGTTTAAAAATAATGAATCTAGATTAAACCACCATCTATCTGGTTTGTTTGGATTCAGCTCTTTAGCTTGGTCCGGACATTTAATACACGTAGCTATTCCAGAAGCTAGAGGTCAACATGTTGGATGGGATAACTTTACTAAAATTGCTCCGCACCCGGCTGGTTTAACTCCTTTCTTCACAGGCAATTGGAATTTGTATGCAGCATCACCTGATACTGCAAATCATATTTTTGGAACAAGCGAAGGCTCTGGAACTGCTATATTAACTTTTTTAGGTGGTTTCCATCCTCAGACTCAAGCACTTTGGCTTTCAGATATAGCTCACCACCATTTAGCTATCGGTGTTGTGTTTATATTCGCAGGTCACATGTATCGTACAAACTGGGGTATTGGTCATAGTCTAAAAGAAATTTTAGATGCACACCGCCCCCCAGGAGGACGCTTAGGTGCTGGTCATAAAGGTTTATTTGAAACAATCACAAATTCCTTACATTTCCAATTAGGTTTAGCATTAGCGTCTTTAGGAGTAATTACATCTCTAGTTGCTCAACATATGTATGCTCTTCCATCATATGCTTTTATAGCTAAAGACTATACTACTCAAGCTGCTTTGTATACACATCACCAATACATTGCTGGATTCTTAATGGTTGGTGCATTCGCACACGGTGCCATATTCTTTGTACGTGATTATGATCCAGAACAAAATAAAAATAATGTTTTGGCCCGAATCTTAGAACATAAAGAAGCCATTATTTCTCATCTAAGCTGGGTTTCTTTATTCTTAGGTTTCCACACATTAGGGTTATATGTTCATAATGACGTGGTAGTTGCATTTGGACAACCAGAAAAACAAATTCTAGTAGAACCTGTATTTGCACAATGGATACAAGCTTCTTCTGGGAAAGCTTTATATGGCTTTGATGTATTATTATCTTCAACAGGAAGCTTAGCTTCTAATGCAAGTAATAACATTTGGCTGCCAGGTTGGTTGAGTGCAATAAACGATGGCAAAAACTCATTGTTCCTTCCTATAGGACCTGGTGATTTCTTAGTACATCATGCGATTGCTCTAGCTTTACATACAACAACTTTAATCTTGGTTAAGGGAGCTCTAGATGCTAGAGGATCTAAACTAATGCCAGACAAAAAAGACTTCGGATACAGCTTCCCATGCGATGGACCAGGTCGTGGTGGTACATGCGATATCTCTGCCTGGGATGCTTTCTATCTATCTATGTTCTGGATGTTAAACACTATAGGTTGGGTTACATTCTATTGGCACTGGAAACATGTTACAATTTGGCAAGGAAACCCAGGACAATTTAATGAATCTTCCACATATATAATGGGATGGTTAAGAGATTATTTATGGTTAAACTCATCTCCTCTTATTAACGGATATAACCCATATGGTATGAATAGTTTATCCGTATGGGCTTGGATGTTCTTATTTGGTCACCTTATCTGGGCTACAGGTTTTATGTTCTTAATTTCTTGGAGAGGCTATTGGCAAGAACTTATAGAAACATTAGCTTGGGCTCATGAAAGAACACCACTAGCAAACCTTGTAAGATGGAAAGATAAACCTGTTGCATTATCTATTGTTCAAGCTCGTTTAGTAGGATTAGCACATTTTACAATCGGTTATATTTTTACATACGCACCGTTTGTTATTGCGTCTACTTTAGGGAAATTTGGATAATTTTTATTTATTTTTTGAGAATATTAACAAATTAATAGTCTCAAAAAATAAATAATATTCTTTAAAATTAAAAGTCAAGTAATTGAAACTTTTAATTTTAAAGAAATATTTGTTATACTATCCATAGAGATTTTATTCAATCAAAAAAAATTGTATGGCAAAAAAAAGCATGTTAGAACGAGAAAAAAAACGTAAAAAGTTAACAGCTCGTTTCTTAAAAAAGCGCGAAGATATTTTAAATTCCTTAAAACAAGCAACTTCTTTAGAGAATATTTTTGAATTAAATGAAAAATTACAAAAACTACCTCGTAATAGTTCAAAAACAAGAATTAGAAATCGTTGTTGGAAAACAGGTAGACCACGTGGTTATTTTAGATTCTTTGGTTTATGTAGAAATGCAGTTCGAGAGCTTGCTCATGACTGTTTTTTACCAGGGGTAACAAAATCAAGTTGGTAAAGAAAAAATAAGTTTTTATTATTTTAATAACATAAAAAATATCATCAAGACATTGCCTAGTATCCTACATTTGTAGCGAATGACTAGACGCTGTCTTGGTATTTTTTCGAGATAATTTTCAACTAAAAAGAAATAAATTATTTTATCTATTTAACTAGCTAATTCAGTTCCTCGTTTAAATTGAAGATAGGCGGCGACAAAAAGACCCAATAATGATACTACTACTAACCCTAAAACAATTCCAATTAAAAGTGGTTCAACCATTATAATTTGTATATTTCTTTTTAATAAAAATTATAGCAATTTATTTATCTAAAACCAACACTTGCTTGCCAAACAAATGCCAATAAAAAGAATAAGACAGGAATGACAGGCATAACATCAGCAAGAGGTCCAAAGA
>Ga0114959_10002205_pt1 | contig 16316 bp, 19 predicted proteins | sample C_130625_EF_Meta_FD_87317 | JGI IMG/M metagenome (GOLD analysis project Ga0114959, IMG submission 87317) | Freshwater microbial communities from Lake Croche, Canada to study carbon cycling - C_130625_EF_MetaG | ecosystem: Environmental > Aquatic > Freshwater > Lake | place: Lake Croche, Canada...
CGGTACTTTAGCCCGACGATCAGCCGATGACCGGCTATAACGTCAAGCGCGACAGCATGTCCCGGGCTTGCTCGGCGTTCTGCGGATCGCACAGGACGTCGTAGCGTCCGGCCACCAACTGCATGGTGGAGCTGAAATCCCTTGTGCCCTTTGCCATCGCATACGGAATCGCCGAGGTGATGAGGCCGAAGATCACGCCGGAGAGGATGCCGATCGGCAGGTACTGGCCCACGTTGTTACTGAAGAGCCCCAGCAGCAGGCCGATGAAGACACCCAGCCACGCGCCGCTGAGCACCCCGCCACCGAGAACCTTGCCCCAGGTGAGGCGTCCGGTAACCCGCTCAACCTGCATCAGGTCGACGCCCACGATGGTCACCTGCTGCACCGGAAACTGATTGTCCGACAGGTAGTCGACGGCCTTCTGCGCCTCGGCATAAGTCGGATAGGAACCGACCGGCCAACCTTTGGGCGGGGTCGGCAGACCCATCGGACCGCGACGTGATGCGCCCGCGCCGCCCGGACCCACGGGCTGGTTCTGCCCGGGTTGGAAAGGACTGGTCATACTGGGTTCTCCTCGGTCGATCTGTACCGCCCTGGCCTGCGCCTCATACGCTAGATTATTTAGCATGACAGCTGGCAGTGGGGACCCCGGCGAAAATCCGAACAACGACAGCCAGCAGCCTCTTTCGGGGGCTTATGAACCGCCGCCCATCGAGCAGACTCCCGCGTACGGCGGATACCCACCACCGCCGCCGCCACCGGGTTACGCCGGTTTTCCACCCCCGGGTGGCTACGAGTCGGCCCCTGGCGGCTACAACCCCCCGTACGGCGGCGGCTATCCGCCACCCCAGGGCGGTTACGCGCCTCCGCCCGAGTACGGCGCGCCGTACCCCACGGGCTACGGATATCCGGCGGCCCAACAGTCCGGCACCAACTCGCTGGCCATCTTTTCTCTGGTGGCATCAGTGGTTGGCCTGCTGTGCGGCGTGGGGTCGATCATCGGCATCGTCCTCGGCGTGATCGCGATCAACCAGATCAAGAAAACCCGTCAGGGTGGCTACGGCCTCGCGGTGACGGGGATCGTCGTCGGAGTGGCGTCGTTGGTCATCAGCATCATCTGGATGACGTACGCCTGGAACTAGCGCGGCATTGATCTAGCGCCGCCTGGAGCTGGCGCCCGGACTCAATCCGGCGGCACGAACGACGACGACTGCCGAGTCATCCCCGCAGCCCGCCCCTTACCCGCCACGACAAGTGCCATTTTGCGACTGGCTTCGTCGATCATCTCGTCGCCGAGCATCACAGCGCCGCGCGCGCCACCGGCCTTCGAGGTATGCCACCCGTAGGCCTCAAGAATGAGTTCCGCGCGGTCGTACTCCTGTTGGCCGGGGCTGAAAATCTCATTGCCAACGGCAATCTGGTCGGGGTGTAGCACCCACTTACCGTCGTAGCCCAACGCGGCGGATCGACCGGCCACCCGCCGGAACGCCTCGGTGTCGCGCACCTTGAGGTAGGGACCGTCGATCGCGGCGACGCCATGCGCACGGGCGGCGATCAGAATGGTCATCAGCACGTGGTGGTAGGCATCGCCGACGTCATAGCCCTGCGGTTGCTCCCCTACCACCAGGGTGCGCGTGTTCAGGTCGGCCATCAGATCGGCCGGCCCCAACACCAACGCCTGAACCCGTGGGGAGGCCGCGATCGCGTGAATGTTGCTCAGGCCCTTGGCATTCTCGATTTGAACGTCGATACCGATCCGGCCGACCGGAATCCCGTGGCTGCGCTCGAGTTGGGTGAGCAACAGATCCAACGCCTGCACATGGTGGGCGTCGCTCACCTTGGGAAGCACGATGACATCGAGCTGTGAACCCGCCGCCGACACCACGTCGATCACGTCGATGTAGGTCCACGGTGTCGTCCAGTCGTTGACGCGGACCCCACGCAACTGGCCGGACCATCCCGGCCCGGCCAACGCCGCGGCGACCTGGGTACGGGCCTGCGCCTTGGCATCCGGCGCCACCGCGTCTTCCAGATCGAGGAACACCTCGTCAGCCAGAAGACCCTTGGCCTTCTCGATCATCTTGAGGTTGCTGCCCGGAACCGACAAACAGGTTCGGCGGGGTCGATAGGCGTTGTCCACGCGCAGACTCCTACCCTTTGTAGTCATGGCGTCGGTCAACAGGGTATACGCGGCGCGACTGGCAGGAATGGTCGTGCTGGGTCCAGACGGCGAGTCCCTCGGCCGGGTGCGCGACGTCGTGATCAGTATCAGCATCGTGCGCCAGCAACCGCGGGTGCTCGGCCTCGTCGTTGAAATGACCAGCCGCAAAAGTATTTTCGTTCCGATGCTGCGCGTGACGGCGATCGAGCCCAGTGCCGTCACGCTCATTACCGCAAACCTTTCGCTGCGCCGCTTCGACCAGCATCCGGGAGAGGTTCTGGTGCTCGGCCAGGTGCTCGACACCCGGGTTCGGGTCACCGACCCCGAGCAGGAGCAACTCGCCGACGTCGACGTCGTGGTCATTGATCTGGGGATCGAACAGAGCCGCACACGGGAATGGCTGGTCACCAGGGTCGCGGTGCGCAGCCAACGACGGCTGGGGCGGCGATCGGCGGTCACGGTCGTGGAATGGCAGAACGTCCAGGGACTCACCCCGTCCGGCCTGGCGATGCCCGGTCAGGGAGTGGCGCAGTTGCTGCATCAGTTCGAGGGCCGCCGTCCGGTGGAGGTGGCCGACGCGTTGCGCGACCTGCCGACCAAGCGTCGCATTGAAGTTGTCGAGGCGCTCGACGACGAGCGGTTGGCCGACATCCTGCAGGAGTTGCCCGAAGACGACCAGACCGAACTGCTGATGGGGTTGGACACCGAGCGGGCCGCCGATGTGCTCGAGGCGATGGATCCCGACGATGCCGCCGACCTGCTGGGCGTGCTGAATCCGACCGAGGCGGAAGCGCTGCTGCGCCGAATGGATCCCGAGGACTCCGAACCGGTGCGGCGGTTGCTCAGCCACTCTCCGTACACCGCTGGCGGCATGATGACCTCCGAACCGGTGGTGTTGGCCCCGGACACCACGGTCGCCGAGGCGCTGGCCCGGGTGCGCGACCCCGACCTCACGCCGGCGCTGGCGTCGCTGGTTTTCGTGGTCCGGCCGCCGACCGCTACGCCGACCGGGCGATACCTGGGCTGCGTCCATCTGCAGGCGCTACTACGGGAACCGCCGGCGAACCTGGTCAGCGGCATCCTCGACCCCGACCTGCCGCCGTTGCGCCCGGACAGCCCCCTCGGGTCTGTCACCAGGCACCTCGCCGCCTACAACCTTGTGTGCGGCGCGGTGGTCGACGAGTCCAATCATCTGCTGGGTGCGGTCACCGTCGACGACGTCCTCGACCATCTGCTCCCGGACGACTGGCGGGAAACCTTCGAGGAGGGCGAAGCGAACGTGGCCGCGGGGCAAACGCCGTGAGCGATCCGCGCCAGCGCCTGGACACCCCGCGCACATCGCGTCGACCGTCACTGAAGTTTGATCAGGAGGCGGTGGGCCGCTACAGCGAGGCGATCGCCCGGTTCCTGGGCACCGGGCGCTATCTGATGTGGCAGACCATCCTGGTGATCGTCTGGATCACGCTGAACCTGTTCGCGGTCGGCCTGCGCTGGGATCCTTACCCGTTCATCCTGCTCAACCTGGCGTTCTCCACGCAGGCCGCCTACGCCGCACCGCTGATCCTGCTGGCTCAGAATCGCCAGGAGAACCGCGACCGGGTGGCCCTGGAGGAGGATCGGCGACGCTCGCAGCAGACCAAGGCTGACACCGAATTCCTAGCCCGCGAACTAGCCGCGCTGCGCCTGGCGGTCGGCGAGGTCGCCACCCGGGACTATCTGCGCCGAGAACTCGACGAGATCCGCGAACTTCTCGAGTCAGGCCAACCGCCGACCAAGCCTTCCGGCAAACCCGGGTCAGCAGAGCGGCGCACGAAAAGGACCCAGGATGACAAGCTGGCATAGCGTGCCACAGGCGTCACAGCCTTATGTATGGTGGCTTGGGTCACAGAATCGGTTCGGGAAACGGTTGAGGATGGGCACGTGGGGATGAAGCACCGGATCGGCCAGGGGTTACGCACCCCCGCCTTCGGTATCGTCGTGCTCACTCCAATCCTGCTGGCCGGAGCCGTGGCCGCCGCTCCAGGCCGCACGGCCGTGCCTATCAGCAGCAACGACGTCACCCCGCTGGCCTCAGTCGAGTCGCCCCAGCCGGAATCGCACGGCGCGGCCGTGGTGGCAATGGCTCGACCACCGGCCGACTTCCGGTTCGCGGCCAACACGGTCTACTCGCCGCCACCTCCGCCCGCCGTGGTCAGTGCTGTCGGCGGAATGCGAATTCCGGCCATGGCGCTGTCGGCCTATCGAAAGGCCGAGCAGACAATGGCGGCTGCCGCCCCGGGTTGTGGCGTCAGTTGGAACCTGCTGGCCGGCATCGGCCGAATCGAGTCGTCCCACGCCAATGGCGGTGCCACTGACGCGCGTGGCACGGCGGTCCGGCCCATCTACGGACCCGCACTGGACGGTTCCCTGCCGGGCAACGAAGTTATCGTCCAGAGCAATATGGGTGGCCGGGCCAATTACGCGCGCGCTTTGGGGCCGATGCAGTTCCTGCCCGGGACCTGGTCCCGGTACGCCTCCGACGGTGACGGCGACGGGCGGGCCGATCCGCAAAACCTGTTCGACGCCACCCTCTCGGCTGCGCGTTACCTGTGCAGTGGGGGCTTGAATCTGCGCAACCAGGCCCAGGTGCTGACCGCGATCCTGCGCTACAACAATTCGATGGCATACGCCCAGAACGTGCTGGGCTGGGCGGCCGCCTATGCCACCGGCGTCGCCCCCGTCGATCTTCCGGCGATCACCGGCCCGGTCCCGGCGCTCGGAGACGCACATCTGGAAAACCCCGAAGGCTTGGGACCCGGCATGCTGGGCGACCCACTATCGCAGTTACCGCTATTCAATCTCGGCAACACAGAACTGGCCGGCCAGATGGCCATGCCCGGACCGGTTCCCGGAGCTGCCGGTGCGCTCAGCGTCCTCCCCGAGCATGGTTGCCAGGTGATCTGCATGGCCTCTCAGCTCCCACCTGCGGCTGAGACGCCGGAGCTACCGCCGTGGATGATGCCCATGGCGCCCGCGCCCTGGATGACGCCGCCTACCGAGGCTGCACCCGTGGAGGCTGCGCCGCTCCCGGGCTTGCCGCCGGGACCCGCCGCGCCAGGACTGCCGTCGGCACCCGCCGCGCCGGGACTGCCGCCGGCACCCGATGCCGGACCGGCACCTGAGCCTGTGGTGACGCCGCCGACCGAGCAGGCGCCGCCGCCGCCGATTCTCGGCGCACCGCCCGGACCGGCTTAACTTCCGGACTCCTGCGCGGGGGTCTGACTTCCGTCGCATCTAGACTCACGACAATGTCCGAACACAGCAGCGAACGCGAGCAGGCGGTCCGCATCGCGCTGGCCGGCGTCATCGATCCCGAGCTGCGACGGCCCATCACCGAACTCAATATGGTCAAGAGCATCACGGTGACCGATGACGGCGCAGTCGCGGTCGAGATCTATCTGACCACCGGGGCCTGCCCGAAAAAAACAGAGATCACCGAGATGGTGAGAGCAGCCGTTGCCGACGTTGCGGGCACCGGTGCGATCACGGTGAACCTGGACGTGATGAGCGACGAACAGCGCACTGAACTTCGCAAGCAGTTGCGCGGCGATTCCGGACTGTCGGCCGAAGCGATCATCCCGTTCGCGCAGCCTGGATCGCTGACCCGGGTCTACGCGGTGGCATCCGGCAAGGGTGGCGTCGGAAAGTCAAGTGTCACAGTCAATCTCGCGGCCGCCATGGCTGCGCGCGGATTGTCTGTGGGTCTGCTCGACGCGGATATCTATGGTCACTCCGTGCCGCGGATGATGGGGACAAGTGACCGGCCCACCCAGGTGGAGTCGATGATCCTGCCCCCAATCGCTCACGACGTGAAGGTCATTTCGATTGCACAGTTCACCCAGGGCAATGCACCGGTGGCCTGGCGGGGCCCGATGCTGCATCGGGCGCTTCAGCAGTTCCTCGCGGACGTGTACTGGGGTGATCTCGACGTGCTGTTGCTGGATCTGCCGCCCGGAACCGGTGATGTGGCCATCTCGGTGGCGCAACTTCTGCCGAGTGCGGAGATCCTGGTGGTGACGACCCCGCAGATCGCGGCAGCCGAGGTAGCCGAACGTGCCGGCGCAATCGCGCTGCAAACCCGGCAACGCATCGTCGGCGTGGTGGAAAACATGGCCGGACTACTGATGCCCGATGGCACGACAATGCAAATCTTCGGTGAAGGCGGTGGCCGTCAGGTAGCCGAGCGGCTAACCCGAACCGTGGGAGCCGATGTACCGCTTCTCGGCCAGGTGCCGTTGGACCCCGCTCTAGTGACGGCAGGCGATTCCGGTGTACCACTGGTGTTGTCGGCGCCCGAATCAGTCGCCGGCGCAGAACTACGCGCCATCGCAGACAAGCTGGTGGCACGTCGACGCGGCTTAGCCGGAATGTCACTGGGGCTGGATCCCGCGGGGCGCTGAACGCCCTCGATGCGCATAGCCGAAACGGTCAGGTCGCATCCGCGTCGAACGGCACCGGCCCTTCCGGTTGTTGGGCCACCGGCGCAGGCGGCGGCATCGTCGCGCTCTGAGGTTTGACCGGCGGGGTTTCGAAGTCCCCGGTGAGCCAGGAGTCATCCCCGTCGAGCAGGTGCTTGGTCAACGCCGCCCGGGGGGTCATTCCGCGTAACTTCTGCAACTCGCTCAGCGGCTGACGGAGATCGTCGAATTCGGGCCCGAGTTCGTCGCGCAGCTGACTGGTGGCGCCGCTGAGGTACTCGCGTGCCTGCCGGATCGCACCCGTGGTCCAGCGGATCGCACCGGGCAGCCGTTCCGGGCCCAGCACCACCAGTCCGACAACGACCAGCAGGATCATCTCCCCCCACCCGACGTTGGCGAACACGGCGTCAGTTGTCCGGGGCCGGGTTCACCGTCAGGACGACCTTGCGGCCCTCGCGCATGACCTCGATCGGGGCATCCTGTCCGATGTTGAGTTGCCGAACCGCGACGACGAACTCGTCAGCGTCGGCGACCTTGCGGTTCCCAACCTTCACGACGACGTCGTTCTCCTTGACGCCGGCCTTATCCGCGGGTCCGCCCGACTTCACATTGGCCACCTGGGCACCCGAAGCGAGATCATTGCTCACTGAACGGGCTGACAGCCCGAGCGTCGGATGCGAGACCTTGCCGTCCTTGATCAGCGTCTCGACTGTTGCTTTCACCTCGTTGACCGGGATGGCAAAGCCGAGCCCACTTGCGCTGTCGGACAACGACTTCCCGGCAGTGTTGATGCCGATCACCTCGGAGTTCATATTGATCAACGGACCGCCGGAGTTGCCGTGGTTGATCGAAGCGTCGGTTTGTATCGCATCGATGACGGTGTCGGTGTCCGACCCTTCGCCCGACAGCGGCACCGGCCGGTTCAACGCGCTGATGATGCCGTGCGTGACGGTGCTGCGCAGACCCAGCGGGGCGCCGGCGGCGATCACTTCTTCACCCACCCTCAGCTTGCCCGAGTCACCGAACTTCGCCACTGTGAGGTTGTCGACGTTGTCGACCTTCAGAACGGCCAAGTCCGTCTTCGGATCGCGTCCGACGAGATTCGCCGGCACTTCCTTGCCATCGTTGAAGACCACCGTGAGTTTGAATTTGCTCGGACTGGCTGCTGCCTCGGAGACGACGTGATTGTTGGTGACGACGTAGCCGCGGCCGTCGACCACGACGCCCGAGCCCTGCGCGCCCGATTCGTCGCTCTTGGCTTCGATGGTGACCACCGAGTCGGCCACTGACGCGGCCACCTGCGCGAACCGGCCCGGAGGCAAGTCGCCGGTGTCGGACGTCGACAACGTGACCTTGGACGTGGTGAATGCCTCGACGACCTCTGCCGTCTTGCGGCCGACCCAACCGCCGGCCATTCCGATCAACAACGCCGTGATACCCAGGACAGCTAGCGCCGCGTACGACACCCGACCACCGAACAGCACATCGCGAACGCCCAGCTTGCCGACCGCGGCGGCCGGGACGATCGGCACCGGCTTGTCCAATGCGGGGGTGCCCAGCGCCACGGCGGCGGCCGGGTCACGCCACGGATCGGCGAACTCGTCGTCGATATCGGCTCCGGCCGCCAGCGCACCGGCATCGGCCGGGTGCCGCTGCAGCGAATCGGCGCCCAGATAGGGCCGGCTGAAGGCCTCTTGGAGCACCGGGTCGGCCTTCTTCTCGGTGGCCTCGAACTCGTCGGACTGGCGGTATCTTGCCGGACGCAACTCCGCCGCGACGAATGAGCCGTCGACGCCGCGCGGGCGTCCGAACGCCCGGGTGGCCTCGGGATCCACCGGAGGCCGCGAAACCGGGCGCGGTGCCAGCCGGGGGCCGGGACTGTCCTTGCTGGGGCTCACATCAACCTCTATCCGGGCGGTCAGGAGAACACACGTCAGGACTGGAGCGTGGTGCTCGAGTCGGCCTTCACCCTACCGGCGCTTACGCCGACTACGCGTTGTGTCGTCGGCTAACTGGTCGGTCAGGCTGGGCGGCGCGGGCGGTGTCTCATCGGGAGTGGACTGTGGAATCGCCGACAGCAGGTTCATCAGGGTGCTTGGCATGCTCACCGGCCGGGAGTCCCGCAGTGCGGCCCGGGCCTGGCCCTGGGCCTCCACTTCGCCGGCGCATTGCGGACACAGCGACAGATGGTGACCGGCCCGCAGATGGGCCTTCATCCGTAGTTCCCCATCCACGAAGGCAGCGATCGCCTCGGTGGACAGGTGTTCGGTGGAGTTGAACTGACGGGGGGATCCCACCGGCGCATCGTTCTGCGAGACGAAGTTCGACGGCATCCACGACAGAGCCCGACGAAATACGTGCCCTGGGTCGACCACCACCTGCTCCCTCCGGTTCACTCGCTGCTCTCGTCGAATGTAGCGCGATCAGGGCCGACGTGATGACACGACTGCCCCCGCGCGCGCCGCAGTCACGCCGACTGGGCGTGGACCGTGTCCCCTTCGGAGTGAGCGGCCAAGTGATCCCGCAGAGACTGACGGCCGCGGTGGATCCGGCTGCGCACGGTGCCCAGCTTGACCCCGAGCGTGGCCCCGATCTCCTCGTAGGACAGTCCCTCGATGTCGCACAGCACAACCGCCGCTCGAAACTCCGGCGGCAACGAATCCAGTGCGGCCTGCAGATCAGGACCGAGTCGCGAATCGTGGTAGATCTGCTCCGGGTTGGGCTGCTCGGAGGGCACCCGGTCGTAGTCCTCCGGCAGCGCCTCCATGCGGATGCGCGCGCGCCGCCGGACCATGTCCAGGAAAAGGTTGGTGGTAATGCGGTGCAACCAGCCCTCGAAGGTGCCGGGCTGATAGTTCTGCACCGATCTGAACACCCGGATGAATGTTTCCTGGGTCAGGTCCTCGGCGTCGTGCTGACTGCCGGACAGCCGGTAGGCCAGCCGGTACACCCGGTCGGCATGTTGACGCACCAGTTCGTCCCAGGACGGCATTGCCGCCCGGTCTCCCGTGGCGTCGAACACCGCGGTTCCCTGCAGCTCCTCAGATGGCTCCACCCAGTCCAGGTCTCCCATAGGCGCAACATGCGACATAGTGACCGGCGCCGCGTTAAGCGGCGATGTCACCGGAGCCGCGTGCGACGTCGTCGCTGGGGCCGTCAGTGTGATGGTCGTCGGATCCTCCTGGTGATCAAGGGCCAGCAACTCAATGTCGTCGGCCATGTCATCGGTCACAACACCTGCGGGCTGCGGGGTATTCCCCGCCCAACTGCTCCGGCGTTTCATGTGGATCACCTTTCCCCATCCCCGTGTGCAATCCATGTGAGCAAACTAAATGTTATCTAATAAATTATCCCTAAGCAGGTAAAACGTAAGGCAATGGTCATTTCTCAGCAATCTCATGCCATGGACACATCACCGCCGGTCGGACGCGTCGCGATCAGACCTGGCGCGTCGGCCCACGCACACGTTGAGTTGATCTACGCTGCTGAGAATGTCCATCACCGACGATCCCGGCGACGCGCGGCAGCCAACCCGGGCCGAACGGATACTCGCCCACGCCGAGGGCTCGATCTCCGAAGATGCGATCGTCTCCGCGGCCCGCGAACGTGCCGTCGACGGCGGCGCCGGTGCAGTGACGCCCGCTGTCGGCGCACTGTTGGGCATGCTGACGAAACTCAGTGGCGGGCGGGCGGTGGTCGAGGTCGGAACCGGAACCGGAGTCAGCGGACTGTGGTTGCTGTCCGGCATGCGTGACGATGGCGTGCTCACCACGATCGACATCGAACCGGAGTACCAGCGCCTGGCCAAGCAAGCCTTCACCGAGGCGGGCATCGGCACCGGGCGCACCAGGCTTATCGCCGGGCGAGCACAGGACGTGCTGACGCGACTGACCGACGGAACCTACGACCTCGTCTTCATCGACGCGGCGCCGGACGACCAACCGAACTTCGTCGTCGAGGGCGTGCGACTGCTACGACACGGCGGAGTGATCGTCGTGCATCACGCCGCATTGGATGGCCGCGCCGGCGATCCGGCCGCGAACGATCCTGAGGTCAGCGCAGTACGTGAGGCGGCCCGATTGATCGCCGAGGACGATCGACTGACCCCCGTGCTGGTACCCCTGGGGGATGGCGTTCTAGTCGCGGTCCGCGACTGAGGCAGCCGGTGTTGTTGGCGGACAGGTCGTTGGCAGACAGGGGGAAGATATGGAATTCCTGACGGGTTTCGGGCTGGCTACCTCGGCCGGCCTCAACGCCTACATCCCGATGCTGTTGATGGGCCTACTGGCCCGGTTCACCAACCTCGTCAACCTTCCGCACGGGTGGACCTGGCTGGAGAACGGCTGGGTGATGGCCATAGTCGCGGTGCTACTGGGAGTGGAGATCGTCGCCGACAAGGTGCCGGCGCTGGATTCGATCAACGACACGGTGCAGACGTTCGTGCGGCCTGCCTCCGGGGGGATCGTGTTCGGTTCAGGCACCGCGGCCCAGACCGCGGCGGTGTCGGACCCTGCCGAGTTCGCCCGCAGTGGCCAGTGGGTCCCGGTAGTGATCGGGGTGGTGACCGCCCTTGTGGTGCACCTGACCAAATCAGCGGTTCGACCAGCGGCCAACGTCGCCACCGCAGGTGTGGCGGCGCCGGTGTTGAGCACCATCGAGGACGTCACCAGCGTGAGTCTGGTGTTCATCGCGATTCTGGTGCCCGCCCTCGTGCTGGTCGTACTCGCGGCGCTGGCCTGGGGTGCGATCTGGCTGCTGCGGCGCCGGCGACGGCGCCACTTCGCCGCTTAGATGCCGCTCAGATCCAGACGCCCTTGCCCACGGCGACGATACCGCCGGCGCTGATCGCGAAACGCTCCCGATCCACCTCGGGGTCAACGCCCACCTGCTCGCCCGGCCCCACGACGACGTTCTTGTCCAGGATCGCCCGCCGGACTACCGCACCGCGGCCCACCCGTACGCCGGGCATCAGAACACTGCCTTCCACGATGGCGCCGTCTTCAACCACGACATTGCTCGACAGCACCGAGTTGTGTACCGATGCCGCCGAGATGATGCTGCCGGCGCCGACCACCGATTCCTGCGCGGAGCCACCGTTGACGAACTTGGCCGGCGCTAAGTTCTCCGACTCTCCCCGAATCGGCCAGCGCTTGTTGTAGAGGTTGAACACCGGGTGCACCGACACCAGATCCATGTGTGCGTCGTAAAAGGCATCGAGCGTTCCGACGTCGCGCCAGTATCCGCGGTCACGTTCGGTGGCCCCGGGTACCTCGTTGTCATCGAAGTCGTAGACGGCGGCCATGCCGTCCGCCACCAGACGCGGAATGATGTCGCCGCCCATGTCGTGGTCGGACTGGTCGTCGTCGGCGTCGGCGCGGATCGCATCGATGAGCACCTTGGTGGTGAAGATGTAATTGCCCATCGACGCGAACGTCTGCTCCGGGTCATCGGGCGTGCCGGGCGGGTCGGCCGGCTTCTCGACGAAACTCGTGATGCGCCCGGACTCGTCGGCAGCAATGCAACCAAACGCGCTAGCCTCGGACCGAGGTACCCGGATACCGGCAACCGTTGCGCCAGCACCGCTTTCGATGTGGAATTTCACCATCTGTTCAGGATCCATCCGGTACACGTGATCCGCACCGAACACCACGATGTAATCGGGGTCCTCGTCATAGATCAGGTTCAGCGACTGATAGATCGCGTCGGCGGAACCGGTGTACCAACGCGGCCCGAGCCGCTGCTGGGCGGGCACCGGAGTGATGTACTCCCCCGCCAGACCACTCAGTCGCCAGTTCTGCGAGATGTGCCGATCCAGTGAATGCGACTTGTACTGAGTGAGAACACAAATACGGAGATACCGGGCGTTGACCAGATTGGACAGCACGAAGTCGATAAGCCGATAGGCGCCGCCGAAGGGAACCGCCGGCTTGGCCCGGTCCGCGGTGAGCGGATACAACCGCTTGCCCTCACCTCCGGCCATGACGATGCCCAGAACGTGTGGCAGCTCCCTCATGGCAGTAAACCTAGTCATCGCACCTGCCGACTGCTAGGGCAATGCCGGTTTCCTTATCGCCCCCATACGCAGGGCGCTACGGTCAGCGATATGCGAGTGGCGATGATGACCCGCGAGTACCCGCCGGAGGTCTACGGCGGAGCCGGCGTGCATGTCACCGAACTCGTCGCTCAGTTACGCCACCTCTGCGAGGTCGACGTGCACTGCATGGGTGCACCGCGTTCCACGGCCTTCGCTCATCAGCCTGACTCGGCGCTGGCAGACGCCAACCCCGCGCTGTCGACCCTGTCCACGGACCTGCGGATGGCCAACGCCGCCGCCGGTGCGACGGTGGTCCACTCACACACCTGGTACACCGGCATGGCCGGGCATGTTGCCGCCCTGCTGCACGGCGTGCCACACGTCCTCACCGCCCATTCGCTCGAACCATTGCGACCCTGGAAGGCTGAGCAACTCGGCGGTGGGTATCGGGTCTCCTCATGGGTGGAACGCACCGCGGTTCAAGCCGCCGACGCAGTGATCGCGGTTAGTACCGGCATGCGCAATGACGTGCTTAGTGTCTATTCGGCCCTGGATCCGGCCCGCGTTCACGTCGTCAAGAACGGTGTCGACACCGGCGTGTGGCATCCAGGACCGGCCGGCCCCGGCGGGTCGGTGCTCACCGACCTCGGAGTGGACCCCGCGCGGCCGATGGTGGCCTTCGTCGGACGGATCACCAGGCAGAAGGGCGTGCCGCACCTCATCGCAGCAGCACATCTCTTCGATCCGGGAGTCCAACTGGTGCTGTGCGCCGGGGCGCCCGACACCCCGGAGATCGCCGCCGAGGTGGCCGCGGCGGTGTCTGAACTGGCCGAGAAACGCAGCGGCGTGTTCTGGGTCCGTGACATCCTGCCGGTCGACAAGATTCGTGAAATCCTCTCAGCAGCAACGGCTTTCGTCTGCCCCTCGGTCTACGAGCCACTCGGTATCGTCAACCTCGAGGCGATGGCCTGCGAGACGGCGGTGGTCGCCTCAGATGTGGGCGGCATTCCGGAGGTGGTCGACGACGGGGTCACCGGGACCCTGGTGCACTATGACTCCACCGACCCGGCGGCCTTTGAAGCAGGCCTGGCTGCGGCCGTCAACGCGCTGGTCCACGACACCGCGAAGGCGCGAGCCTACGGAGTGGCAGGACGGCAGCGCTGTATCGACGAATTCTCCTGGGCGCGCATCGCCGAGCAGACGTGTGAGATCTACCGCATGGTGTCGGCGTAACCCGCCGACCTAGCTGGTGACGCCCTTGAGTTCGTCGCCGAGTGCGGCGGCCTCGGCGGGAGTCAACTCGACGACGAGCCGGCCGCCGCCCTCCAGTGGTACCCGCATCACGATGCCGCGTCCCTCTTTGGTCGCTTCCAGCGGACCGTCGCCAGTCCGGGGCTTCATCGCCGCCATCGAGTGCTCCCTCCAGATCGAGCAGGGCCGCCGGCACAGTAGCAATGTTGCCGGGTTGAGTGGTTCTAGTGTTTCTATTGTTCACTATCCGCGCCCAGAGGCGTAAAAGACCAGCTAAATGCCGGTCCAGGGGGCGTCTCAGCAGTTCCGCAGGCCGTGATCGGCCCTAACTGACGGCTTCGATGTTGTACTCGGCACGCACATCGACCACAAGGTCGTTCAGGCGTGACATGAAGTCGATGGCCCCGAAATCACCAGTGCACTGCGAACCTCGCCGGAAGGCATCGGCGAGCCTGTCAGCGGCGCCCGGTCGGTCCAACACAGCTTCTGTCGGGTCGATACCCGCAAACTCGGCTGCGGCAGACTCGAAAAGGGCCAACGAGGCGACAAGACCCGAGAAATGGTGGTCACCGTTGGACGCAGCAGTGAGCATTGCCTGAAGAGCGACTTCGTCAGGAGGTGTCGGTTGGTAGCCCGTCACAACGTGGGTGAAGTCGTGGTAGGCCATGGAGACGTCACCACCGTCGGGATCACCCGGAAACGCCACACCGTGGCCGACGTAGAAGTCGTAGAGACCGCGTCCCATGGTTCCGGGCGCGCAATCGGCTAACCCATGCACAAACGACGAGACGTCGTCGTCGTCCAGTCCGGATAAGCCTTTACTGCCCTCGCCGAATCGGACCCAATCGGCCATCACCTGGTCCCGACGGCCGGTGTGAACGTCGCGGGCTACCACCGCCAGATTCTCGGTGCCGAGCAGACCGATGTACTCTTCGGCCCGATCGGCTTGCGCCACGTCGGCCGGGTGGCGACAGAATTCGACGAGGATCAGCAGATCGATGACCCGGTGGCGGGCCCTCCAGTCGTGAGATTCCATGGCCGCGGCCAGTTCCGATGGTGCGATCGGCGTAACCGCCTTCACATCGATGTCGAGGCCGAAGTACCCCCGGGCCAGGCTGTCGATCACGCGCAGCTGCTCCGTTGTTGGTCCCTGGGCCACGTCGGCCGCACCAAGCAGGCCCGCCACAATCGCCAGATCGTCACTCATGTGCGCACTCTCCATTACCGAATCGATGACTTGCCGCCCCGCAACGCCGGTACTCTACAACGACGAGTTACCGTCGGTGGTGTCACGTGCCCGGTCACAGACCATCCGAGGGCACCCAGCAGGCCAGCAGGTGGTCGTCGACCATCCCGGTGGCCTGCATCAGCGCGTAGGCGGTGGTGGGTCCGACGAACCGGAAGCCGAGGCTCTTCAGGCGACGGGCAAGAGCGGTGGATTCCGGGGTCGCAGAAGGCATGTCGGCTGATTTGGCCGGGCGCGGTCGCGGTGGCGGCGCGTGGGACCACAGCAGATCGGACAGGTCGACATCGAGGTCGGCGGCAACTCTCGCGTTGGCGATAGTCGCCTCGATCTTGGCCCGATTACGCACGATGCCGGTGTCGGCCAGTAATCGGGCCACATCGCGTTCGGTGTAGCCGGCCACGGTCTCGATGTCAAAGCCGGCGAAGGCGCGCCGGAAGTTCTCCCGCTTGCGCAGAACGACCAGCCACGACAACCCACTCTGGAAAGCCTCCAGCGTCAGCCGCTCGAACAGAGCGACGCGGCCGTGCAACGGCCGGCCCCACTCCTGGTCGTGATAGTCCGACAGCAGTGGCGGTCCGCCGGCCGCCCAATCGCAGCGGCGACGTCCGTCGTCGGGGGCGGGGCTCACCTCTCGTCGGGGTCGGACAGCACAGTGGCGGCCGCGTCGAGTTCGGCACGCAGCAGGTCGATTTCGGCACCCAACCGGTCCAGCACCCAGTCCACCTCACTGGTCTTATAGCCGCGCAGCACCTGGGTGAACTTCACGGCGTCGACGTCGGCACCGGTGACCGCGGCGGCGGGCAATACCGTCGCGGTGGTCGCCTGCGGCAGCGGCGGTAACTGTTCCCCGCGGCCAAAGACGAGGCTGGCTATCCCGAACAGAACGATGGCCACCAGAATCAGCACCACCAGATACAGCAGGATCAGCGTCACACCGAAGATCCTGCCTCACCGGGGCGCGGCCGGCGGCTAGCGCAGGGTGTTCATCGGCGGACGGTCGGCCAGTGACACCGTCGACGTGCGGGTGCGGAAGCCGTCACCCTCGGGCAGGAACTGGGTCAGCCCGACTCCGGAGTCGGCGATCCCGCACCGGGTCAGCAGGGTGGCGATGATCTGCCGGCTCATCGGACCCAACTCGCTCAGCGGCCGGTTGCGGTGCGTCCGAAC
>Ga0114959_10002206_pt1 | contig 16315 bp, 18 predicted proteins | sample C_130625_EF_Meta_FD_87317 | JGI IMG/M metagenome (GOLD analysis project Ga0114959, IMG submission 87317) | Freshwater microbial communities from Lake Croche, Canada to study carbon cycling - C_130625_EF_MetaG | ecosystem: Environmental > Aquatic > Freshwater > Lake | place: Lake Croche, Canada...
ATAAAAAAAAAGTAAAAAAAACAAGTAAAAATATAACTAGAAAAAAAGCCAAAAATCAATTAATAAAATCTACATCTAATTTAACTCCAGAACAACGCGCTATTGTTTGTAAAACATCAGCAAATACTTATGAAACTTTTGAAGATAAAGTAGAGGAATTATTCAAGAAAAATAAAATCAATATTCTATCGTCAAGTTATAATTTAGAAAAACAAATTATTGATGATTTAAAAAAAGCAGTAAGTCCATCAAATGTAAAACCAAATCAAGATTATTATTCTTATATAAATGATAGATGGTTAAGTGAAATACAGATAACTGAAGAAGAAAAATATATAGTACAAGTAGACGATTTTAGAATCACTCAACATAAAGTATATGGACAATTAATTAAAATTATTGAAGACTTTATTTCTAATCCAGCTACAAAAAATAGCAAAGAAGCTAAATGTATTAAAACTGCATATACTTCCTTTTTAAAATATAATACTATTAAACAAACAAGAGAAACCGCAAAACATGTTGTCAGTTTAATTGAAGTATTTTTATTGAACGAATCAAGTGTGTGGGAAATGTTGGCACTTTTAAATAGCAGTGAAATTATATCATGGGGTGCACCATTTGTATGGTCATTAAATCCCGATGATAAAAACCCTAAAATATTCAAATGTTATTTAGAACCACCTCAATTCTCTCTTATTGATATAAATGTTTATTTTGAAGATGCAACAGATAAACCAGAAGATAAAAAATATAAAGCTGAATATAAGAGACATTTTTTTAAATATTTAAATAAATTGTTCAATATTGCGTTTGGTAATAATCATGGTTATAACGTTAAAGATATTTTTGATACTGAAGTAGAAATAATTAATGCGTTATTATGTGACAAAATTAAAGTGACTGATGATGAAAATTATAATATTATTACAACACACGAAGCAAAAAGTAAATTTGGTTTCGATTGGTCCAAATTTTGTCATCATTTAGGATTTAAAAATATACCATCTGAATTCATAACGTCAAATATAAACTATTTGCTATGTGGAACAAAATTACTAAAAGAAAAATGGAATTCACCTCAATGGAAAACATATTGGATTTATTTGTATATTCGTCAGCAATGTAGATGGAATGAAGAAGGCTGGCAAAATTTTTTTGAATTTGAAGGTTATTTTGTAAGAGGTCAAGAAAAAGAAGTAGATATTTCTATTAGACCAGTTTTCCCAATGGGTTTTTTATTTAACACTTTTTTGACAAATCAATATATTGAAAAATACAAAAATACTCAAGGTATTAATTATGTAAAAACAATGGCTGAAGATTTGAAAACTGTATTTATACGAATTATTCGTCGTAATGGTTGGATGCAAGAAAAAACAAAACAAAAAGCTTTAGAAAAATTGAAAAACTTTAAATTAACTGTAGGTTCACCTGAATTATTACGTGAAGACCCATTATTAGACTACAAAATAGATGAGCCATGGGAAAATCTATTTAAAATGTCACGTTGGCGCTTACAAATGGCTATTAAATTAGTAGGTAAACCTGTTATTGATGTTCCTGTTATGGATTGGTCACAATCTCCTCCAAAATTTGTAGGCACACAGGCTTATGTAGTAAATGCATCTTATACTCCTTCTAAAAATGGTATCTATATACCTTTAGGATATATTCAAAAACCATTTGTTGATTTGGATGAAAGAGGTTTAGAATATAACTTGTCACATATTGGGTTCACCATTGCACATGAAATGTCACATTCTTTAGATGACAGGGGAAGTAAATACGATGAAAATGGTGTATTAAATAATTGGTGGACACCACAAGATAAGAAAGCGTTTAAGAAAATACAAGATGATGTTATTAAGCAATATGAAGTATTTGCTTCTTATGATGGAATAGATTTTAATGCAACTCCAAGTATTGGTGAAGATTTAGCAGATATTTCTGGTTTAGCAATATGTCAAGAATATTTAAGAGATTTTCAATTGAAGAATCAAGATATTTTACCTATTCAATCTATATCATTTGAAGCATTTTTTATATATTTTGCGATTCAATCTAGACAGAAAATTTCTAAAAAGGCAATACTAGCACAATTAAAAACAAATCCACATCCTTTAGATAAATATAGATGTAATGTTCCATTATCAAGGACCAATGTATTTAGGGCAATTTATAATGTTAAAAAAGGAGATAAAATGTGGTGGCATTCAACAAACAATGTTTGGGGCAATTAAAATATTGTATGGGTATAAATTTTATTTAGAAAAAATCAGCCATTCGTAAATTTTTTTTTGTGATATATATATATAAATGGCAAAAACCTATCGTCGTAGTCGTCGCGGTCGCGGTCGCGGATCCAGATCCAGAAAAATGTCTCGTACTGCTATGCGTGCCCGTATGGCTTCTAAAAATGCTTCTAGGTCTGCTCAACAGGCTGCTTCAAAGGCTGCTCAAGCTTCTAAGTCTGCTCAACAGGCTGCTTCCAAAGCTGCTTCCAAGGCTGCTTCCAAGTCTGCGTCCAAGTCTGCACAGAAGTCTGCACAGAAGTCTGCACAAAAGGCTGCCCAAAGGGCTGCTCAAGCTTCTAAGTCTGCCCAACAGGCTCTTCAACAGGCTGCCTCCAAGGCCGCCTCCGCTTCTGCTTCCCTTGCTTAAGCAAAAATATAATTTATAATTATTTTAGAACTATGTAGAATTTTTGAATAATTATATAAAGAATTAATAATTATTCAAAAATATAAACTGCAAAATTGTAAATTGTTTTGTTAAATAAAATATAAATTTATTTATCTTAATATCTTATATTTATAATATATATAATATATATACATATATGGCTACTAAACGTTATCGCAAATCAAGGAAAAATAGAAATAAATCTAGAAAAATGTGCGGAGGTAAAAACAAAAGTGGAAAAAAATGGACAACTGCTATGGACGCAGCGAAAGGTACGTTAAAAAAAACGGGTTCTATTAATGAAGCAAAAAAGACTTTAAGAAAGCAAGCTTTAATAAACGCTCGTAAATTATTTGGATCTATATAAAAAAATTGAAATAGAAATATTATAATATTATTACTTTACAATAACATTATGATTGCTTTAAGTTTTATCGTATCTTTATTAATTGTTTACCCTATTATGTATATTTTGGGTGTAATCTTGATAGATATATTTGTTATAAAAATAAACTTACACCTTTTCTCATTTAAAACGCTCATAATTTAATAATATATTTGTCATTAAATCATTTCCAGTATACCCTTTAAAAAATGAAAAAAATGTTATAATTGTTATTATGCTATATTTACCAAATTTTGAAATATTTGTATTATATAATAATTTATGAATATCATTTATGATTACACTTGTTACATATCCAGTTGGAATACCTATTGATGTCCAAAAAAATGTATTAAACATTATTTTATATAGGAAATTTATCTTTATATAGGTTATTTATAAAAACTGGGCATTTGAAATGATAAAAGGTGTAAAAAATTATTTGAAGGAATTAAATAATGAATAATAAATAATAGAAAAATATTTTATAAACTTTTGAATATTTTATAAAAATAATTTAGTATTTTTTTGTATATTTTTTAGATTTTTTTTTATATTTTTTATTTCTTCGTGTTTTTTTACCTCCTTGAGGTAATAATGCTGGTTTAGTTTGTTTTTGATTGTTAAATTCACCAAATTCTTTTTTTGAAGGTTCTTGACCAAATGATTGTTGTTGACCAAATGGTTGTTGTTGACCAAATGGTTGTTGTTGTTGACCAAATGGTTGTTGTTGTTCAAATGGTTGTTGTTGTTGACCAAATGGTTGTTGTTGTTCAAATGGTTGTTGTTGTTCAAATGGTTGTTGTTGTTCAAATGGTTGTTGTTGATTAAATGATTGTTGTTGATTAAATGATTGTTCTTGTTGTTGTTCAAATGGTTGCTGTTGTCCTTGTCCAAGACCAGAAGTTTTAGCATTTGGTATACCTTCATCTTTTAGACCTTCAAGACCTTCATCTTTTAGACCTTCAAGACCTTCATCTTTTAGACCTTCAAGACCTTCATCTTTTAGACCTTCAAGACCTTCATCCTTTAGACCTTCAAGACCTTCAAGACCTTCAAGGCCTTCATCTTTTAGACCTTCAGCATTTTCTTTATTTTTCATATTCAAATCTCTATTAAGTTCAACGTCATCTTTATCTTGTTCAAATGCTCCAACTGGAATTTGAACACTTTGCACTAAGTTGTCGGATTCACTTGTCAAAGCACTTATTTGTTTAGGAATAATTTCAGCACTTTTTGACTCAACAATTGCTTCATATAATTTAATACCTTGCATATAATCAATTTCGCATTTAATATACAAATCCATAATATATTTTCTAGTTTTTTCAACTGCCAATTGCAATGTTTTTTCTGTCAATTGTGGATTGACTCTGATTACTCTTTTTTGTGTTTTTGTATCAATACTATATGTAAATAGTTGGTTAATAACTTCTAATAATTTGAATTGGTTATTTGCTGCAGTTTGAACCATTCTTTTTAAATTATCTGCATATGCAATAAATAAATCATTTGTTTGATCAATTTTAACTCTGGCTTTAAATTTAGGTTCTGGACCTTGACAATTTGGTTGTGTTTTGGAATAATCTCTTAATCTAATATCACTAAATTTAGTAATTTCAGGTGGCATAGTTTCTTCACCGGTAAATGCTGTATAAAAAGTTTTTAAATCTCTATCAAATAAAGCCTTTGTTTCAGGACTCATTTTAGAAAAAGTACCTGTTTTATTGTCATATTCATCATAATATAATTGCATTAACTCTCTAATACCAGGTTCATCTTCTAATGTCATATCTTGACTATTAATATCACAAATTTCAGGCTCTAAATAAGCACTCTTTTTTTCTTCATCAATAACTTCATCTTTTTTTAGAGCACGAATGCGATTATCACAAATATTAAATTTAAACAATTTACGATTTGCTTTTTTAGGAATTTTATCTTTTTCTAACAAACTACTATTCATAGTATTACCACTTTCAGCATCTGTATATGTATAAACTGGATTAATTGTCATAACAATTGCTGCAAAAATATGAGCAATTTTTACATAAAATTTTGCAATACCAATACATACTCTATTTTTTTTTATGTGTTTCTGAATGCTTTTCTTTGTTTCATTTGATATATCTAAATCATTCAATTTATCTTTATCAATGAAAGCAAATTTTTCTGTATTTAAACTATTTATTTCAATTCCATCTTTGACTCTTTGCTCTAGATATGTAATTTCATGTTCATTAAAATATTTTTCAACAATATCAGCAGTCAAAATAATCAACTTGTCACAATATTCTTTTTCAGAAAGTTTGCTTAAACTCTTAAAATCCATTGTTAATATATAAAATGTAGCAACATAGTCGATAACATCATAAAAATTTTTAAATTCTGTTTCAGCATTAGAAGATTTATTAGCAGATGAAGGTGTATTTCCCATATACTATATCATTTTAAAAAAATATATGGGAAATAATATTAAATAAAATTGAATTAGAATTATTTTATCTAATGAAAAGATATTACATCTATGAGTAAAGACAAAAGTCAAAAACGAAAGAATCAACAAACAAATAAGACCGAATTATGGAATATATTTGATTCAGAAGTTGAAAATCCAGATAAACAAAAAGTTCCATTGGAATGTATATATGGTTCAGGAAATAGAGAAATGTGTGAAAGATGTGAAAGTATTTTAGCATTTTCAGAAGAAGGATTTCTAACATGTACAAATTCAAAATGTGGTATTATATATAAAGATTTGATTGATCAGTCTGCTGAATGGCGTTATTATGGCGCAGATGATAACCAAAATTCAGACCCTACTAGATGTGGTATGCCGATTAATCCTTTATTAAAAGAATCTTCTTATGGATGTAAAGTATTATGTATGGGACCTATGTCATACGAGATGAGAAAAATAAGACGATACACAGAGTGGCAATCTATGCCATACAAAGAAAAATCGCAATATGACGAATTTCAAATCATTACAAACATGGCGCAGAATTCTGGAATACCTAAAATGATTATAGATGATGCTATTGTATATCATAAGAAAATTTCAGAATGTAATATGACATTTAGAGGTGATAATAGAGATGGAATTATTGCAGCATCTATTTACATCTCATGTAGAGTAAACAATTATCCACGAACTGCCAAAGAAATAGCGACAATATTTTGTTTAGATGCTACGAGTGCGACAAAAGGTTGTAAAAACGCGCTGTCTATTATTAATAATTTAGAGAGAGATATGGATCATAAAGAGAAGACCAATTTTGGAAAAACAAAACCGGAGGCATTTATTCAGCGTTATTGCAGCAAATTGAATATTAATCAAGAATTGACAAAGTTATGTCAATTTGTTTCTATGAAGATAGAGAAAATGGATGTTATGCCGGAAAATACACCACCATCGATTGCTGCAGGTGTAGTTTATTATATTTCGCAGATTTGTAAGTTAAATATTAGCAAGCGAGATGTAAAAAATGTAAGTGAAACAAGTGAAGTTACTATTAATAAGTGTTATAAAAAGTTGGAAAAAATTGCAACAGAAGAACAAATAATACCTGCTGCCATTTTGAAGAAATATAATATAACATAAATATATGAACCAACATGGTGGTGTAAGACTAAAAAATAAAGGTAAAAGAGGTTTTGAACCTGTTTTAGATATGTTGTTATCAAAAGGTGTTGAAGGAAGAGAATCAAATGGAAGAGGAAAATCCTAAAAAACAAAAATCAGATTCATATTCAGAACCTTATAAAAAAGAATGTAATAAGTCTAATAATTATTGTGGTATTATGGCTGGAAAATCTAAAAAATCTAAAAAATCTAAAAAATCTAAAAAATCTAAAAAAATATAATATTATATTATTATATGCATAATCAAAGAGGTGGATTAAAATTAAAAACACAAGGAATGACACATTTAAATGCATTAATTCAAATGTTAAGTAGTCCTGGTGCAGTTTTATCAATATTATCAGTAGATTCTTTAAAAGGATTTATTTTAATTTTTAGCGTTGAAGAAGGTAATGCACAATATTATATGCAAAATACGGATGGTAGTTTTACAATACCAGTGACTAGTTATATTTTAAAACTAGCAATTACAAATCCTAGTGATATTAATTTAGCTCCTTATGCTTCTTCTATAAAAATGACAGAATCAAAAACTTCTTTTTACAATGAAGTTTTATTACAACAGAATGTTTGGGTAAAATCTATTACAGGAAATAGACCACCAGTATGTCCTTCTATTGGTAGTTTTTTATTATTTGATAATAATAATGCTAAAAATTGTTTAAATTTTTTTAAAAGTTTATCTGAACATGAATTAAGACGTTATCATGATAGTGCAGTTAATGGAAATGCTCTTACTACTTTAGGGCGAAGAATGACATTAGAACAAATGGCTAGTAATAAAAGGCAATTATTTATATATTTATTAAATCAAATTAGTTCTCCACATAGACCAGATACAGGGTTAGGAATAATATTGATGCAAAATGTTCCAAATTGTGAAACGCTTCAAACTTTTTTATCACAAAATATTAGTAGGAGTAGTGGTACTTATTCTCTTGTAGATCCTGCGGCAAAAACAATGTTTGTTCGTTCAATTTCATTATTGATATCTCAAATTGTAAGATTATTTATAGAAATAGGAGTAATTCATTTTGATTTACACGAAAATAATGAGTTATATGGTGGGTTAGGTGCTGTTAAAAAATGGTTATTAATTGATTTTGGATTAGCTTCAGATATATTAATAAAAGTTGATGATTTTTATTTAAATGTTGGTGAAAAAAATGATATTGAAAGAAAAAAAGAAGAATATCTTAGAAAATTTTTTAGTTTAAGTTTTAATTCATCTGATACAAACGATAGATCTAGTAGAAAAAGAGGGAGAGAGGTTGATCCAGAAAAAAAACGTAAATTTATTTCCGAAGTAATGGAATATCTTAGTAATATAGATCGTGAAAAATTAAAAGAAAAATATTATGTAATTCCAGCACAAGAAAATGCAACAGAAGCAGCGGCAGACGCAGCAGCATCTCCAGGAAATCCAGCATTACAACAAGCAGCTAGAATTGCAGCGGCAGATGCAGCAGCAGCACAAGCAGCTCCAGCAGTAAATTATCAGATGATGTGGTATGAAAAAATAAAAGCTTTGACAGCGCCAGTATTTGATGATATATTAGAAAATGTATTTGAACAATTAAAGGAAAATATCATAGTTGACATTAATAGCGCAAGAAGAATGTCATCACAAACATTAGGTAGTTATAGATCACAAGGTATTATATTTGGTTCAGAAGGGCAATCTCCCGATAATTTTCTTATTGAATTTCCGCCTATTGCGTGTGCAGCTAGTTCAGGAGCAGGATGTATTATATCAGGTGGAAAAAGAAATAAAAAAACAAGGAAACAAAGAAAACGTAAAAACAAAAAAAATAAAAACTATAATAAAACTATAAAATGTGCGAAGAAGAAAAAAAAATACCAAAACGTATTTTTATAGTCCCTTATAGGAATCGTATCCAACATAAATTCTTTTTTAGCAAATATATGAGTTTTATTCTAGAAGATGATGAAGACTACGAAATCTATTTCTCTCATCAATGTGATGCAAGGACATTTAACAGAGGTGCAACAAAAAATATTGGCTTCATTGCTGCCAGACTTAAATACCCAAATGATTATAAAGATATTACTTTTATTTTTAATGACGTTGATACCATTCCTTTCAACAAGATTTTCGATTATAATACAAACCATGGAATAGTTAAACATTTTTATGGTTTCAAATATGCTTTAGGTGGAATTGTTGTGATGAAAGGTGCTGATTTTGAGAAGACAAATGGATTTCCATGTTTTTGGGGCTGGGGAATGGAAGACAATGCATTGCAAAAACGTTGCGAGGCACAGGGTTTACAAATTGACAGAAGTGTATTTTATAATATAGGTAGTCCAGAGATTTTGCAGCTTTTTGACGGAATCTCTCGAATTATATCTAAGAAGGACCCTTGGCGAGGGGAGCATGATGATGGTTACGATGGTCTCTATACTATTAGTCAGTTGCACTATAATATAGATGACAAATCTGAAAATCCGAATGATAATATATTTGCAGTTCATAATCCAAGAATAATGTATATTAATATTGCTACATTTTTAACACATGTGCCATTTGGTTCAGAAGAATATTATACATATGATTTGCGTGAGCCTAAACGTAAAATAGTTCATCCAGACAAGATACGCGAGACAAAAAAGAGTGTTGTTACTACAAATGATTGGACAAATATTCCTTATTATCCGACAAATAGAGAGAAGAGGGAAAATGTTGCCAAATATTTGATGTCGATAGGTAAACAAGTACCGCAAAGTTTGTTGCAACAAATTGCACAAGATAAGCAGAAAGAAGTGGAAGAAGATACATTTAACAAAAATGCGGTAAGGCAACCTATAATACAAAGACAACAAGCTCCTCCAAATATATATTCTCAACAATATGCAGGTTATATAAATGCTAGACCAAGAGCCCAAGCTAGTGCACGAATAGGTATGGGAGGAACTTATTAGCATGAATAAAGTAAATTAAATTTTATACTCTTTATATATATGATGAAATCAAGAAGACATATATATAAAAAATATATAAATAAAACAAGAAAAAATAATAAAATAACTTTTTTACAAAAGAAAAAGTTTATAGAAGCGATTCTTAAGGAATGGAAAAAACAAACAGGTGGTTTTTATGAGAAAGATAAAATAACTATTTATAAAGATGATTATTATTTGTCTTTTAGTTTGCATAATAATTTTTATAATCATGTGCATCTTATTTTAAAAGATTTTAATCATACACATAATAACCATAATAATATTATATATGTTATAAAAAAAATGGATACAACAAAAAAAAACAAGATAGTGCATTCAAAAGAAATAAAAATAAACGTATTTTCAGAACCAAAAAAAGTAGTGCGTCATATGATTCAACGTTATAATGAATTTACTAAATTATAATTATGAAATTTATATTTTATATTTATATTATATAATGAAAACTAAAAGACAATTTAAAAAAAGATATAATACAAAAAAATATGGAAAAAGAGGTGGAGGAGCTTTTAGTTGGTTTTTTGGAGGACCACAACAAGTAGCACCACAACAAGTAAACAATTCTGTAATAGAACTTCCTACAATGAACAATGTTAACCCTGTTAATAGTTCTAACGTAGAAACAGATTTAAAAAGCCTATTAAATAATATAGATGATAGTAAACTATGTGTAAATTATGATAATTTATTAAAAATAAATCAATCTAATGATGTGTATAAAACAAAACTTAACGATGGTATAGGATTATTAAAAGACCATTCAATATTGAAATCTAAAATAGCAAAATTAAATGAATGTCCTAGTAGACAAAAACGTTTTTGGTTTTTTGGAGGAAAAAAAAGACGAGGAACAAAAAGAAGAAGAGGAACAAGAAGACATTAATTCTTCTTATAAACATATACCATTTCTGTATAATCATTTTGTCTCTTTGATTTTTTAAGAGGAAACGTTTCATGTGCTGGACCCAACAATTCTTTCAATACTTTATCATAAACTTCTTTGCATACATTAATAATATAATGACCTCCTATTTGTAGACCATTATATGTCATTTCGAATAAAGGCTTATAAAATTTATCATCCATGTCTCTCTTAGACTCGTATTTTGCATTGTGTGGATACTTTTCTAAACTATAATAAGGCGGTGATGCGAATACCAAGTCATAATTCATTAAAGAATAATCTACGGCTAGAGCATCTTCAATGCGAATATCTATTTTGATTGCCGATTTTGTGGCCAAATAGTCGGACATTTTCAGGTATGGTTCTTTCAAATCACTATTAATTTCCACACCATAGTAGGTGTCCAAATTTAGAGCTGCAGCGGCGATTAGAGACCCGCCCCAACCGGCACAAAAATTTAGCACTCTAGTGGCTTTATATTTTACGTATATTTCCATGCAGTTAAGTGGTCTCATAATGTTGATGGCACTAATGCAAATATTATACACTTCTTTCAAAACTATGTATTCGTTTTTTGTTCCATTTTTGTTTTTAACGTCACGATAATAGGTTAGCATGGTTTGTATGAATTTCTTCTTCTTAAAAGAGTCAATGTTCTGCAAGAAATCGAAAAAACTCGCATCGTATTTGCCTTTGGTTTCAAGTCGCTTAACAAAAGTAAAGTAATCGACTACATTATTCCCAATACGGGACCTAGGACCGACATTACAAGCACCTTTACCAATGTCGATTAACTGACACATCTCTCTATCTACGTCTTCCAATGATATATTTTTGATTTGATTGGCAATAAATATCTTATCTAAGGGTGCAGACATATGTATATCTTTTAAAAAAAATCTATCCTTCTACCATTTTTCTAATCAATAATTTCTTCAAGTGATTGTTTAATTGAATATCTTTTATAGAACATGTAATTTGATTCGCGTGTTGTCTATATAGAAGCAAGCAATCTTGTAAATTATATATTGTACCGAATTTCTTTAAAACACGAAGCTCCATTTCTAAATCTTCAAATGCTACTTTGAAATATTTTCTATAATTACCTGCATTTAAAATTGCCGTCTTTCTGAAGCAAAGTGTAGGATGATTTAGGAACCAATCTGTTGGATTTTGTTTATACTCTTGCCATGTTAAAACTTGTTTATGTTGTGTTCGTTCTATTTCATTTTTAACACCATTTTCATCATTAAAACAAATCACATTTGTACCGCATATTACTGCAGATGGGTTATTTTCCATAAACTCGAGTTGCTTCTGTATTCGAGTATTTATCATAATATCATCAGAGTCCATACGAAAAACAATATTATTTGAACAGATATTAACACCATGATGTAAACAAAAAGAAATACCTCTATTCATTCTGTTTTTATGATATACTACTTTGATATGTTTTAATGGGTCAAAAATGATGTGTAATAAATTTACTAATATATCAGTATATTCTTTACTAGAGCAGTCATCAATCCATACAAGTTCTATACCAAAATTGCCTACTTGTTCTTTAATAGAAGTAATACAATCTACAAGGTATGACTCTTTTGTATTGTAACTAGGTATCAAAATGGAGACCCATGTAGAAGGTTCGCTGTCATATTCCCAAAAATAAGGACCACATTTTGTCTGGTTATATATAGTATTATAATTAGAATTAGAATTAGAATTAGAATTAGAATTAGAATTAGAATTAGAATTAGAATTAGAATTAGAATTTGTTTTTGCACTATCAATCATATTTTTAAAAAAAGAATGTTTTACTTCTCTCTTTCTATAATTCATGTTATAATCTATATTATTAAATTATTAAATTATTTAAACATTCGTATTTTAATATATTATATAAATAAATTATGAATTCCATATCAGATATAAAACACGCATTTTATATTAATTTATCTTCTCGACCAGATAGAAAACAGCATGTTGAAGAACAAATGCAACGTCTTGGTATTCCTATTGAGAGATTTAATGCTATAAAGCTTCCAAATGGTGCATTAGGTTGTAGTATGAGTCATTTAAAATGTCTAGAAATGGCTAAAAAAGAAGGCTGGCCTCATTTACTGATTGTAGAAGACGATATAAAATTCTTGAAACCAGAATTGTTTAAAAGACAGCTATCAAAATTTCTCTCTACACATGGAACATGGGACGTTATTTTGGTTGGTGGAAATAATGTACCTCCTTATCAAGTAATTGACGACACATGTGTTAAAGTTGGTAGTTGTCAAACTACGACTGGTTATTTAGTAAATGGCCATTATTTTGACACATTGATTGCTAATTACAGGGAAGGAATTAAAAAATTAATTGAAAACCCTAGTCAACATATATTATATGCAATTGATAAATTCTGGTTTCAGTTGCAAAAAAGGGATAATTGGTTTTTAATTACTCCTCTTTCAGTCACACAGAGAGAAGATTATAGTGATATTGAAAAAAGAGCTACCAATTATGCTGCTGCTATGTTGGACATAGATAAGACGGCTTACGTATCCACCTTTAAAAAAGGTTTTGAGAATCTAACAACCAAACCATCAACTATGACTCAATCTCTGAAAAAGTTTACCTTTGATAGATAATCTAGCTTTTCTCAAAATATTTTTCTTTTTTGGTAGATGTAATTGGTATTGTTATAATTATAAATTTGTAAATATAATATTATTATTTTATTATTATTTTATTATTATTATTTTATTATTATTTTATATATAATGGTATATTCAAAAAAAAATAAGTGGGGTAGTATTAAAATAATATTATTATTAATACTTATTGTATTAAGTTTAATTGAAATAATTCCATTTTTTATAACAATTTTATTTCCAAACTTATGTTATGGATGCACGACGATAGGAAAACTTCACCAATCTTTAAATGAATTAATTCATTTATCATATATATCTTGGTTTGCTTATACAATATTGTTTTTGTATTTAATTATTTTATCTAGTTGCTTTAAGAATTATATATTTAAATATAGTTTTATATTTATTTGTTTATTAATGATTTATTTACCTACTTACCCTCTATTAAATATTATTAATTTATTTTTTTGTTTTATTTATATAAATCCTCCGTTTATAACTGACTATCATAATATATTTCCGTCTTCAGTGGAAATAGAAAAGAATTCGACTATTATTATAAACGAATTTAAAAATTATTCTAAAAATAATAAACCTGAATGCATAAGAAAATCAAATCCCGCATTTACGATAGAAAGAAATATTAATGACGATAATTGTTGGAGAGCATTATATCTAAAAAAAATAGGTAAAATAGATAATAATATGATTCAATATTTTCCCAATACAATTGAATTATTAAAAGATGAACAGATTCACAATGCTTTTTTCAGTATATTAGATCCAGGTGTAGAAATACCACCTCATGTTGGTTATTACAAAGGTTACTTAAGATATCATATGGGTGTTATTATACCAAATAACAACACGGGTAAAATAGACGATAAAGCATATATTGTTTGCGGTGGTGAAAAATATATATGGGAAGAAAATAAAGGTGTAGTATTTGATGATTTTTATATACATTACGTAAAAAATTCCACAAATCAAAAAAGAGTAGTATTATATTTAGATAAAAAAAGAAATAATGAATCTTATTTTATTAATAAAATAAATAATTTTGGAATATATTTAATAGAAAATTCAATACTAATTAATATCTTTTTGAAAAACCAACATAGTCAGAAAAAAATAGAAAATTTATAATATACACATAACAAAAGGTAAAAAAAATTGACTCGTTATTTATATATCCACCTTTAAGAAATGTGAAGCCACGTTGGATAATCTGACAATTCAATATCCGTAAAGAATTTATTTGTGGCTAAAGACAACATTTCTCTCTTATATATGTCATCCAAATTATAACCAATAGCATAATCCTCTAAAAACTCTTTTCCAATCAATTCTTTCTTTCCAAGTAAGTTTGAAATGGCTGGTTTAGAGAGAAAATAGAATCGCCCACTGCAATACTTGGTGACTAATAAAGGCAGTTGCTTTGGTAACTCCGGATGAATGCGATGGTATTCCGACAAATAGGGTTGTTTTACATCCACAATATAGCCGCCATAATGCGTCTTAGGTACTTTATTTGAAATAAGACCAATTAACGTATCAAAAAAACGTGGATTTATCAAAATCTGGTCATCATCTGTCTTAAATAAGTATTTGAATTGAAAGGTCTCATAGACGGCTTCATAGGCGGCAATTACCTTCTTTGGTAAGGAGTTATAATCGTCAGCTATTTTCACGTAAAGTATACGTTCCGTGTCGTCAAATTTGAACGCACAATCGAGGGATAAGTCGCCGATTACGTGGTAAAATCGCAAATACCCTGGCACTCCTGGTAGCCAAGTTAGCTTCTGAAATTCCGCTTTTTTAGCGTATTTTTTGCAATTCATAATGAGCATGATATAATCCTGTTCAATCATAGAATATGTATTATATATAATAATAAAATTTACTATTTAAATATTATTATTTAATAATTATAATGAACAATTTAGTATTGATTACTTCCATTATTAAAACGCCGAATACTCCATTATCATACACAGACAAACGTTCTATTTATTCACATGAAGAGAGATACGAACAAACAAAGAAGACCATTCAAAGTGTGCGTAAAAAAATACCAGATGCGAAAATATTTATTGTCGAATGTTCTGATTTAGATGAAATACAGAGAGAATATTTTAAAAATAATAGCGATTATTTTTTGAATTTATATGATCAGCCTGAAAAGGTCAAAAATATTTATAGCGCATCAAAATCATTAGGGGAAGGAACTATGACAATATCGGCCATAGAGTATATAATGCAAAATAATATTGAATTCGACCATTTTTTTAAAATAACAGGCAGATATTGGCTTTCCGAACATTTTAATTATATCAACTTTGAAAACAATAATATAGTCGTGCATTATATTCATAATGATAAAAATAATACATGTACATCTTTATATAAATTACATAAGACGAATTTGACTGATTTTTTCAATTTTTTAATTGGAAATATGCAGCTTATGTTTCAATGTATTGGATATGAAGTTTTATTTGCCAGGTTTTTAAATTTACCGAAACAAAATGAAATAATGCATTTAGATAAAATTGGCGTAAATGGTCTTATATCCGTTAGTAATGATTTTGTAGATAATTAAACTGAATTTAAAAATTCTGTAATCTCTCTTTCATTACATAAAAAATTATCATATACTTGCGTGTTCTGTATAATAGTCGAAAAAGTTTGATTCTCCCATCCTGGAAATTTATTTTTTGGAAAATATACTTTTTCAATATTTTTAGATAATAAACCGGCCGTCCAGCATAAAGTCGATAAACTGCAAACCATTATTTTGGCATGATTCATTATTTTACACCCTTGAAGATTTAAAACCGCACCTTTCTGTATAAAATGAAAGGAAACTTCAAGGTTTGCCTATTTCAAGGCATGTAAATTTTGATTTTGGGAATTCTTCTAAAAACCCTGATAAGTTATTGCTTCTTGATAAATAATTTGGTCTTTCTTTATTATTTATCGCATTATAAGCAATTTTATAAATATTTGTTGCACCATTCACATCTCTATTCCAATAACCGCATCCGTTCTTACAACAAATC
>Ga0114959_10002209_pt1 | contig 16309 bp, 8 predicted proteins | sample C_130625_EF_Meta_FD_87317 | JGI IMG/M metagenome (GOLD analysis project Ga0114959, IMG submission 87317) | Freshwater microbial communities from Lake Croche, Canada to study carbon cycling - C_130625_EF_MetaG | ecosystem: Environmental > Aquatic > Freshwater > Lake | place: Lake Croche, Canada...
CGGACCTTGGCTCAAGGCCTCCAACGCGTCCATGTCCATGCACTGATCAATGCCGAACTCACCACTCGCTGTTCGCCTCAGATAGACCAGATGCGCGCCCACGCCCAAATGCTCGCCAATGTCTTGGGCCAAGGTGCGTACATAAGTCCCCTTGGAGCATTGGACTTTGAAAGCCAAGGCTCGGGTGCCTGCCACCTCTTGGGCCTCTTGGGCGAACGCCTCATTGAGTTTCCAATGCGCCAACGAAGACAAACGCTCCAAGTCCGAGAGGCTTTTGAACTCGGTCATCTCAAGCTCATGGATGGTGATCTTGCGGGGTTGGAGTTCGATCTCCACGCCCTCACGCGCGTAGTCATAAAGCGCTTTACCCTCCACCTTCAAGGCACTGTACATGGGTGGCGTTTGCTCGATGGGGCCTGTGAAAGAGGCTTGAACTTGAGCAAGTCTTGGCGCACTCAAATCAACGCCACTCGCGTCTCGTGTTTGCGTGATCTCGCCCTCTGCATCCGCCGTGCTGGTGTTTTGTCCCAGGCGGGCGATGGCCAGGTAGGTCTTGTTCGCGTCCAAATGCAGTTGACTGAATTTGGTGGCTGCTCCCAAGCAAATCGGCAAGACGCCAGAAGCCAAGGGGTCCAAGGTACCGGTGTGCCCGGCCTTTTCGGCCTTGAGCAACCACTTCACGCGTTGCAAGACTTGGTTGCTCGAAGCACCCAAGGGTTTGTCGATCAGCAAGACCCCGTGAAGCGAGCGACGTTTGATTTTGACCTGCACCTTTTTGGACTTTCGGGGCGCTTGAGCCAGACGCACCGCGACTTGCTCGCAGGCAGGAGCATCGAGGCGGGGGGTGTCTGTGGCGTTCAAGTTCAAAGCGTTCAAGTTCAAAGCATTCAAGTCAATGAGGTCCATCTTCTTTGGCTTTTTCAAGCAAAGCCAAGTTGATCAAAGCGTTCAATTCTGCTGCGCGTTGCGGAGTTTTGTCGTACAAAAAATGCAAGGTCGGAACCGTGTGAATTTGCAAACGTTTGAACAAGCCATTTCGCAAGAAACCTGCGGCTTGGTTCAGTCCCTCTGCAGCAAGCGCAGGGTCGCCATTCAACACACTGAAATGAACCTTGGCATGCGCGTAATCTGGGGTCACCTCCACACCTTGCAAGGTCACCATGCCAACCCGAGGGTCTTTGAGCTCACGGGCGATCAATTCAGACAAATCACGCTGAATTTGATCGGCCACTTTGAAGCTTCGGTTGGAGTTGGTCTTTTTACGCATCTTACAAATGGGACTCCCTCAAGGGGAGCAAATACACGGTTTAAAGTATCGTTAAATCAAATGACAAGTCAAAGACAAAACCATGACAAATCAAGGCTTCTTTGAAGCACACGGCCTACCTCAAGGGCTCGCTCAGAGGTAGAACGTGAGGTGAAAAAAACGCATGTTCTGGGCTTTGAAGTTCAACGCAAGGACACGTGCTAAGGACACGCGCCAAGGCCTCTAAAAAAAAGCACCGCTCTTAAAGCGTTCTGGCCACTTCCTTGATCTCAAAGAACTCCAATTGATCGCCTTCGACAATGTCGTTGTAGCCTTTGATGTTCAAGCCGCACTCAAAGTTCTCTTTGACCTCTTTTGCGTCGTCTTTGAATCTCTTCAAACTCTCAAGCTCACCGGTGAAGATCACCACATTGTCTCTGAGCAAGCGCAACCTAGCGGTCCTGCGAATGACGCCCGAGGTGACCATACAACCCGCGATCGAGCCAATTTTGCTGACCCTAAAGACTTGTCGAATCTCTGCAGAACCGATGACTTCTTCTTTCTTGTCTGGCGTCAACATGCCGGACATGGCCGCTTTCAGCTCATCCACCGCGTCATAAATGATGTTGTAGTAACGGATCTCAACGCCGTTGTTCTCCGCCAATTTGCGAGAACCTGCATCTGCTCGTGTGTTAAAGCCAATGATCACCGCTTTGGAGGCGATCGCCAAGTTCACATCGCTCTCGCTGATGCCGCCCACTGCGGCATAGACCATTTGGACTTTGACTTCCTCGGTGGAGAGTTTCAAGAGGGAAGCCGACAAAGCTTCTTGCGAACCTTGTACATCGGCTTTCACAATGATCGGTAAGAGTTTCATCTCGCCTTGCGCCATGTCGGTGAACATGTTCTCAAGTTTGGAGGCTTGTTGCTTGGCCAGTTTGGTGTTTCTGAACTTGCCAGCGCGGTAGGTGGCGATCTCACGCGCGCGTCGCTCGTCCGTCATCACCATGAACTCATCGCCCGCTTGTGGCACCTCCGTCAAGCCTTGGATCTCCACCGGAATGGAAGGCCCAGCAGATTTGATGGGCTTGCCGTTTTCGTCCAACATGGCCCGCACACGACCAAAGGTCTGTCCTGCTAAAACCACATCGCCCACATTCAAGGTGCCCGATTGAACCAAGATGGTGGCCACTGGGCCACGACCCTTGTCCAACTTGGCCTCAATGACCAAGCCTTTGGCCATGGCATCGACCGGGGCCTTCAGTTCCAACACTTCGGCTTGTAGGAGCACTTGTTCCAGCAACTCGTCAACGCCTTGACCTGTTTTAGCAGACACACCAATGAAGGGCGCGTCTCCGCCAAACTCCTCTGGCACGACCTCTTCGGCCACCAGTTCGCTTTTCAAGCGTTCGACGTTGGCCTCTGGCTTGTCGATCTTGTTCATCGCCACCACGATCGGTACACCCGCAGCTTTGGCGTGTTTGATGGCCTCCTTGGTTTGCGGCATCACACCGTCATCGGCGGCCACCACCAAAATCACAATGTCCGTGGCTTTGGCACCGCGGGCTCGCATGGCGGTGAACGCCTCGTGACCCGGCGTGTCCAAAAAGGAGATCATCCCTCTGGTGGTCTCCACATGGTAGGCACCAATGTGCTGGGTGATTCCGCCCGCCTCACCGGACGCCACTTTGGCGCGTCTGATGTAGTCCAAAAGAGAGGTCTTACCGTGGTCGACGTGACCCATGACCGTGACCACAGGTGCGCGTGACAAAGAGGGTGCCTGGGTAGCAGAGTTCTCTTCTTCCGTGAACGCCTCAGGGTCGTCCAAAGCCGCAATGATCGCCTTGTGGCCCATCTCTTCAACCACGATCATCGCTGTGTCTTGGTCAAGAGGCTGGTTGATCGTGACCATTTGGCCCAGTTTCATCAAGTGCTTGATCACCTCAGAGGCCTTGACGGCCATCTTGTGCGCCAACTCTGCGACCGTGATGGTCTCAGGCACATGCACCTCAAAAATACGTGCTTCAACCGGCGCTTGAGGGACGTGTGACTCCTCACGGTCCTTGTCTCTGCGACCTCTGGGGCCACCTCGCCAAGCGTTTCTGGCGTTACCTGCTGACGTGTCTCCACGGGTTTTGATTTCTTTTTTCTTCGCTTGCTCATCGGCCCAGCTCGAGGACAGCTTGGCACTCTTGACCTCTTTGCCGTCTTTGCTGACCGTGGTCGTTGCCGTGGATTTGGGTGCAGTGGTGCCAGGTGCTTGAGCCGGCTTGTGCAAGGTGCCTTTGATGGCGGCTTTGCCGTCCTCGGCTGCCTTCACAGGCTTGGGCTCTTCTTTCTTGAAGGGAACGGCCACCTTTTTGGGTGTGCTCATCATGTGACGAATCGCCTCAGCTTCGTCAAGCGCCACTTTTCTTCTGGCTTCGAGATCCTTGGCACGAACGCCCTCTTCCTCAGCTGCGGCTTTCGCGCTCGCCAGCTGACGCTCCAAGTCCTCTTGGGCGGCTCTTGCGGCTTGGGCCAATTCGGACTGATCGTTTTCGTCGATCAGTGGCGTGATCTCACTGGCTTTAGAAACGGGTTTTTTGTTGCTGTCAGCTTTGGGCGTGACCAATTTGTCCAGCGCCTCAGAGGAGGCCAATGACAAACCACTGTCAGCTGAGGCTGCCTGAGCGGGGTCTTTCTCTTTATCTTGCTCTAAGGACTTTCTAGAGGCCGCAGCCTCGTTGGCCAGACTCGCTTGGGTCTCAGCACGTGCTTTGGCCTCTTTGAGATTTTTCGCTTCTTGTTCTTGACGCTCAAGACGCTTTTGCATCAATTCTTCTTCTTGTCGACGAATGAATTCGGCTTGTCTTCTGGCCTCTTCCTCGCGTCGAGCAAGCTCGGCTTGGTCAATGACGGAGATGGGGGCGGAGGCAGCCGCGGGGGCCGCAGGTGCAGCTGCCACGTCCTCGGCCTCATCGCGTTGAACAAAGGTTCTTTTCTTACGAACTTCGACTTGGATCGTGCGAGCCTTGCCGGTGGCATCGGCTTGCTTGATCTCGCTGGTCGACTTCTTGACCAAGGTGATCTTTTTGCGCTCTACAGCAAGCGGCGCAGTTCCATGCGCGGCTTGCAATGAGCTCAACAATTTTTGTTTATCAGCGTCCGTCAGCTCATCGTTCTCACTGGTCTTTTTAACCCCTGCTGAGTTCAATTGCTCAAGCAAGACTTGATTTGTTTTTTTGAGTTCTTTGGCAAACTCTGCTACTGTCGTACTGGTCATCTGTGATGTTCCTCTTCATGACCGTCACTCTTGACCCACGAACCAATGTTCGCGAGCTTTAAGGATCAGGATTTTGGCCTCTTCTTCTGATTGTCCGGTGATTTCCACCAGTTCGTCGATGGCCAAATCGGCCAAGTCATCGCGTGTGATCACGCTTGCCTCAGCCAGTTTGACGATCAATTCGGCATTCAAGCCTTCAAGATCGCGCAAGTCTTGAGAGACCTCCTCAACGCTTTCTTCACGAGCAATTTCCATGGTTAACAAAGCATCCTTTGCTCTGGCTCGTAATTCGTTGACCGTATCTTCGTCAAAACTCTCTATCTCTAACATCTCTTGAATGGGCACGTAAGCGACCTCTTCAAGAGACGTGAATCCCTCGTCAATCAAGATGTCAGCAATCTCTTGGTCAACGTCCAATTTCTCCATGAACAAGATCCGCGTTCCATGGGTTTCATCGGCCAGTTTTTGAGCAGACTCAGCCGCATCCATGATGTTGATCTTCCAGCCCGTCAAGTCAGAGGCCAAGCGCACGTTTTGTCCGCCGCGTCCAATGGCAATGGCCAAGTTTTCCTCATCCACCACGACATCCATGGCATGTTTTTCTTCGTCCACCACGATCGAGCTCACGTTCGCTGGCGCCAAGGCACCGATCACAAACTGAGCCGGATCATCGCTCCACAGCACAATGTCCACTCTCTCGCCAGCCAACTCATTGGTGACGGCATTGACCCGTGTTCCTCTGACACCCACACAGGTGCCGATCGGGTCGACGCGTTTGTCATGAGAAATCACTGCGATTTTTGCTCTTGAGCCCGCATCTCTAGCGCAGGACTTGATCTCAAGAAGACCTTGCTCGACTTCGGGCACCTCTTGCCTAAAGAGCTCGATCATGAACTCAGGCGAGGAGCGTGACAAGATGATGGGTGCGCCTCTGAGGGTGGTGTCCACTTCCATGATCATGGCGCGAACACGGTCCCCATTTCTGAAGTTTTCCTTGGGAATCATCTCCGAGCGTCTGAGGCGACCTTCAACACGACCGCTCTCGACAATCAAGTCTCCCTTGTCCATGCGCTTGACGGTACCAAGGAAGATTTTCTCGCCCCGGGACATGAAGTCTTGCAAGAGCATCTCGCGCTCGGCATCTCGAATCTTTTGCAAAATCACTTGCTTGGCTGCCATGGCGCCAATGCGGCCAATGGGCAAGGATTCAATCAACTCTTCAATGTACTCGCCCTCTTCAACATCGGCCACGCGCTCTTGTGCGTCCATCAACAACTCTTCGGCCTCAGGGTTTTGAAGTCCCGCAGCATCAGGGACCACCAACCAGCGCCTGAAGGTTTCGTAGTCGCCCGAATCACGGTCCATGGAGACGCGAATATCGACCTCTCCTTGATAGAGTTTTTTCGTCGCTTGCGCCAAAGCAAGCTCAACAGCTTCAAACACGACATCACGTTCGACGTTCTTTTCGTGTGAAATGGCTTCAACCAGCATCAACATTTCGCGATTCATGTTGTACAACTCCTCTTAAATCATCGTTTGGACTGACGTCCCTTAAAATCCACAATCGGTGCCAACCGAGCCTCTTTCAGCTCATCCAACTTGAACGACAAAGCCTGCAAAGCAGCGGGCTCCTTTTTCTTGCTGACGCGCTGTCCGGGCTTGGGCTTGGGCGCGTCGCTCCAAACGATCTGCCAAGCACCTTCTTGACCAGCGGACTCCAGCACGCCTCTGAACTTCTTTCTCAACACAGAGGTCAGGCCATTGGCTTGAGCCCCCATGGGGTTTTTGAGCGTGATATCGATCTCTTGACCCGTAAAACGCACAAAATCAATCTCTTTTCTCAAAGGCCGGTCGATCCCTGGTGAGGAAACCTCCAGCCTTTGGTAGGGGATCTCCTCCACCTCTAGGGTGAATTGCAGTTGTCGAGTCACCTTCTCGCAGTCTTCAACCGTCACGAAGACTTCGCCCTCGGGCCCCGCAGCTTCAGCCGTCCAAGGCAAATCAATCGTCACACGCAGCAAGCCCCCTTGCGTGCGCTCGATTTCGACAAGCTCATAACCCAGGCCAGTGACAATTTGATCAACAGTTTCTTGAAGTGCCAAAGTCAATCACGCTAAAAAGGGTAAGTTGCGCATGCCCCAAGTTCATCTACCAAGCTTGGGTTCAATTTTCAATAGACCAAAAAAAACGGGCGGTGAAAACCCGCCCGTTTGGTCGTGAAGTCGGTATTCTAACGGGTTTTTGCCCCGCTTCAAAGCTCCTTGTGCTAAAAATCTCCTGTTCTGACAAGGAAATATTAGATTTTTACAACAGGCCCGCACCCTTGGGGCAAAGCGCTTTCAAGTGACTTGATGGCCTGTTCTTGCTTGGACATCTCAAATTCTAGGCACCGAGGCGAGCAAGGACTTGGTGTAGGGGTGAGTGGGTGAGTGCAAGACTTTGGCGGCACTCGCATGCTCGACCAAAACCCCATCGTGCATCACGGCCACTTCATGAGCCAAATAAGACACCACGCTGATGTTGTGGGTGATCAACAAGTAACTCACGCCCAAAGTCTCTTGCAATTCTCTGAGCAGGTTCAAAATTTGCGCTTGAATGGACACATCCAAGGCCGAGGTGGGTTCGTCGCAAATGATCAAGGAGGGTTTGACGGCCAAGGCACGCGCGATGGCAATGCGTTGTCTTTGCCCGCCCGAGAACTCATGGGGAAAGCGTTTGAGCGCGTCCTTGGGCAATCCCACCCGATCGAGCAAGGAGGCGATGTCTGAGAGCCTTTGCACACTGCTCCACTCGGGGTGTAGGCTTTTCATGCCTTCTTCCAAAATATCGAGAACCCTCATTCTGGGGTTCAAGGAGGCAAAGGGGTTTTGAAAAATGATTTGCATCTCGCGCTTGGCCTGCAAGGCACTCGAACGGCCTTGGTGCAAGACCTCTTGCCCCTTCAATCGAACTTGACCTTGCACCTTTGCACCTCGACCCAAAACTTGGATCAAGGCCTTGGCCAAAGAGGTTTTACCGCAACCCGACTCTCCAACCAAGGCCAAGGTTTTGCCTTTTTGAAGCTCAAAGCTCACCCCCCTGACCGCTTCATAATAGCGCTGGGATTGAAACCATGTTTTGGCCAAACTGTAGGACACCCTCAGGTCCTTGACGGCCAAAAGCGCGGTAGGCTCTTGGGCTGACAAGGGCTCGGCTTGGTGGCCCGGAGTCGGCTCCTTTGTGTGGTCCTTGGCAGAGACCTCGCTGGAAACCTTTAGGGATTCCTTTTGGGAGTCGTTGAGCTCGTCATTGGAGGCGTTTTTGTCAACGTCTTTGTCAACATCTTTGTTTGGACTCGTTGGCGTTTTCAATTGCACTTGAAGCGCTGCCACATCTTGGCTCAGAGGCGACGCCATGGACTGCGCCAAGAGGCACCTCACGCCACTGGCACGTTCCACTTTCAACTCAAACATGGGAACGGTGCCCGCATCGCATGGAGGCATTTTTTGTGGGCAGCGAGGCGCGAAACGACATGCGGTGAACTCGGTGGTCAAAGGCGGGACTTGACCCTTGATGGCAGCAAGATCAGCACCTCGGCGCTCAAAATCCGGCAAGGAGTCCATGAGCAATTTGGAGTACGGGTGCAGGGCTTGCTTGAAAAAGTCTTTTGCATCTCGGACTTCGACCATTTCCCCTGCATACATCAAGGCGACCCGATGCGCCATGTCCTTGACCACGGCCAAGTCGTGCGTGATGAGGAGCATCGACATGCCGCGTTGCGCTTGCAAATCTTTCAGCAATTTCAACACCTGCGCTTGTAGAGTCACGTCCAAGGCCGTCGTCGGCTCATCTGCGATCAACAAGTCGGGCTCACTCACCAAGGCCATGGCGATCATCACGCGCTGCAACTGTCCCCCAGACAACTCAAACGGATACTGCTCAAATCGCCGCTCCGGCTCACTCAAACCCACGCGCTCCAGCCATTCGATACAACGCGCTTTAGAGGCCGAGCCTTTTAAAACTTCGTGGCGCATGAGTGCTTCTTGCATCTGCGCCCCAATGCGCATCACCGGGTTCAAACTGCTCGCTGGCTCTTGAAAGATGATGGAGATGCGACGACCTCGAAAGGCTTGCATCTGACGCTCGGACAATTGAAAAAGATCCTGGTCTTTCAAGGACACTTGACCCCTGGTGACTTGTGCAACATCGGGCAAGAGTTGCATGAGTGTCAAAGCGGTCATGGATTTGCCACATCCGGACTCACCCACCAGCGCAAAGGTCTCACCAGCTTGAATGTCAAAGCACAAGGCGTTGAGCGCTTGCGCCCAGCCGCTTTGGGTGTACAAGTTCATCGACAGGTCTTGGACCTTCAGAACAGCTTTTAGATTGGAACTTGTCATCTGCTCCTCCCAGCGGAGAGTCGGGTTTTGGGATCAAAAGCATCTCGAACGGCATCGGCCAACAAATTCGCACTGATCACAAGCAAGAACATGAACACGAAGGCCGTGACCAAGGTCCACCACACCACCGGTGTGGCGGCCAGCTCATCTCTGGCCGTGTTGATCATCACACCAAAACTCGCCGTGTTGGGGTCCACGCCGACACCGACATAGGACAAGACCGCCTCAGATAAAATGAAGCCCGAGAATTGCATCACACAATTGATCAACACCAGATGCATCAAGTTGGGCGCTATGTGCGAGAGCAACATGCGAGGCGTGCTCACGCCAAAAGCTTTGGCCGATTGGATGTACTCAAGCTCCCTGAGCTTCAGAGTTTCTCCTCGAACCAATCGGCAAAGACCTGTGAACGAGGTCAAGGCCAAGATCAAGCACAAAAAGAACAGACGAGCGTCCGATCTTTGCAAAGCCGAATCAAAGTAGGCGCTGTGAGAATCGATGAAGACTTGAAGCATCAACACGGTGGCGGCGATCAACAGCACATCGGGAATGGAGGCCAAAAGCGTGTAGATGTATTGAATGCATTCGTCCACAGCACCCCTGAAGTAGCCAGCCACAATCCCTAAGGTGAGCGCCACAGGCATGATCACCAGCGTCGTGAGCGTGCCAATCACCAAGGCCGTTCGAATGCTTTTGAGCGCAATCAACAACACGGATTTGCCGGTTTGATCGGTCCCAAACACATGGTAATACGCCGACAAATCGATCACCCAGATCACAGCCAGACTGATCAAAAAACACATCAAGAGTGCAGTTCTGATGGGCCAATCGGTTTGCCCTTTCAAACATTGAAGGCTCAGTTGTCCCATGCTTTGCGCTTTGGGGTTGAAGTACCACCCAACAAGCAGCAAGAACACCAGCCCCAAGATGGCATTGAGCCCGAGGGTTTTACAAAGCGCTCTCCAACTCAATTGCCAAGCATCTGTGACATGCTCCTCGCCTTGGTCCCGCAAATGCGCGCCACCAAATTTGAGCCTTGGGTAGTCCCTCACCGTGACACCACCTCGATCAAAGGTCTCTTTTTTGAAACCCACCATGGCCAAGGGCGCCGAATAACTTCGCTCTCTGGCCTGGGCCAAGGGTTGGAGCAACAGGTCCAACACCGATTGAGGCTCTGCGCTAGGGGCTTTGGCACTGGGCGCAGGTGTGAGGCCGGGGTCTTGGGGCAGAACTCGAACGTGGATGCTGTCCATCAAGGCGACAGTTAAAAAAGACAGCAAGACCATGCTGCTCGCCACAGAGATGGGCCTCTTAAAAGCCCTGGCCCAAGAGTCTTTTAGCGGAGGTGTCTTCAGCACATAGACGACATAAAGCGCCACGCAGACAAGAAGCGCATAAAGAAAAACATCGATCAACAAGAAGACAGGTTGCATGGAGGGTGTTTTTGAGGTCAGTGTCAGGGTGTCAAAGGAAAGTGTTCAAAAGAAAATGTTCAAAAGAAGGGGTTCGGTAACATGGATTCATGCGTCATGTCATCACGCCTCATTGCAAACGGATCCTGGGGTCCGCCCAGGCGTAGCACACTTCGGTCAAAATCAGACCCAAAATGTAGAGCACCGAACCAATGAAGACCATGGATCTCACGATGGCAAAGTCTTGTGCGCCAATGGCTTCAATCAAATAGCTGCCCAAGCCAGGAATGGAGAAAAAGGACTCCACGAGCAAACTGCCCATGAAGAGCAAGGGGATCACGGCCACACTCGAGCTGATGATGGGAATCAAGGCGTTCCTGAGCACATGAGAAAACAAGACCTGGACCTCAGACAAGCCCTTGGCTTTGGCCGTTCTCACATAATCTTTGTCAATTTCTTCAAGAAAAACACTTCGGTTAAAGCGCACCTCTCCCCCTATTCTGGCAAGGACCGAGATCACAATGGGTAAACATAAAAACCGCCATGTCTCCCCTCCCCATGAAAAGCCTGAAACGGGCAACCATTGCAGCACCTTGGAGAGCAGGAATTGACCCGCGACAATGAAGAACAAGGCGGAGATGGACATCAACACCACACAAAAAATCGTGCCCCAAAAGTCCAAATAGCTACCCCTGAAAAAGGCGAGCACAAGTGCCATCAGGATCGAGATGCCCATCCCCAGCAAAAAGGAGGGCAGTGCGAGCATCAAACTTGCCGGCGCACGCCGCACAATTTCAAGTCCAATGTCGCGCCCCGCGTCAGAGGCGCCAAAGGAGAAGGTAAAGAGTTGCTTGGAGGTTTGAAAAAACAAGGTCTGGGTGAGACGATCCAAGCCTTGGGCCCGGTCTTCAACAAAGAGCGCCTTGTCGTAGCCGCGCTCCGTCTTCCATTTCTGCACCGCCTCGGGCGTGACCCGCTTGCCACCGAGCTGCATGCGCGCCATGTCATCGGGCGTGTTGACTTTGAAAAACAACACGAAGGTCAACACATTGATGCCGATCAAAATCAAAAGGCCATAGCCGATTTTGCGCCATAAAAAACCGATCATGTGCAGACTCCTGACTTCTGTTGCCCTACGTCGTTCATGCCTTGTGCGATGGACACATCTTGTCGACGCCTCCAAACGAGCACCGCTGGCCACAGCAAAAGCGCCATCAACACGGGCAGTAAAAAGAAAGGCCAAAGGACAGGCCGGTTCCATTCGCTGATTTTTTGGACCCGAAGTGTTGGCTCAACGCTCAAGTAGGCCATCTGATCGCGGATGATGTTGGACGGCTTGCCGTTTCTCACCCATTGGTGATAAGCCCCTCCGTACTCCTCGGACCATCCAAAGAGCATGGGAGCCTCTTCTTGCATGATGTGCATCATTTGCACAATGAGGGCGGCACGCTCGGGGGTGTTTTCCATGTCCTTCATTTTCTCAAACAATTGATCGTAGCGCTTGTTGTCAAAGTTCGATGAATTTTCACCACCAAACTTGGCCTTTGAATTGGGTCCGTAGAGAAGAAATAAAAAATTCTCTGGATCTGGGTAATCGGCCAACCAGCCCCAAAAGTAAAACTGCGCCGAGCCCTTTCTCATTTTGTCTTGAAAGCGGTTGTAGTCGGTGTTTCTCACCTCCAACTGGATGTTGAGTTTGGCAAACTGCTTGCTCACCCAATCGATGCGTGTCTTGGCCCCAGGCCCTACCCCTTGGGTGTCGTAATTGATCACCAAGGCTTTGCCGCTTTCGCGGTCAATGCCCCCTGGGTAACCGGCTTGAGCCAACAATCTCTTGGCCTCATCGATGGACTTCCTCTTGAAGCGCCCCGCTCCATCCGGGTCGAACACCACAGGGTTAAAAAGCATGGCGTCGTTGCCAAAGAGACCGGGCACGACCAACGAGTGGTTGACCTGAGCGCGTGAGTTTTCAAAAATAGAGACGTACTCTTCAAAATCAAAGGCAATGGAGATGGCTTGCCTGAGCTTTTTGTTTCTCTCGGCTTGTTCCGGTGTTTTACCAGCACCCACGACGGGGTCCAGCCAATTGAAACCATAGTGCCAAAGACCGACCTGAATGGTGGCGGGCAATTGGATCTTGCGCTCGAGCAGCTCTTTGGACAAACCCGTGCCGTCTTGAATGGAGACTTGGTAGGCGATACCGGGCTCACCTCTCTCCATTTGCGGCATGTCGTAATAGCCTTGAATGAACTTGGTGGCCACCGACGTGCCCTCCTTTTCTCGGGTGCTGATGATTTTCTCCAAAAGCGGGGTGGGCTTACCGCAGTCTTTCAGCAAGCCCAAAGCGCGGTCTTCTTCTGAGCCCTCGCAGGGATAAGGCTCACCTCGGTAGTTGGGGTTTTTAGACAGCACCATTCTCGAATTGCTATCGTGTTCGGTGAGCATGAAAGGGCCCGTCCCAACGGGCCAGGTGTTGGCGCTCAAATTCCTCTTGGCCATGCCATTTTGAGCGTAAAAAGCATCCACCTCCCAAGCCACGGGTGCAAAAAAACTCATCGCTAACCAGTATTTGAATTGAGGGTACAGACCCGAAATTTTGATCTGCAAGGTGTAGGGGTCCACCACCTTCACGCCCTCAAAGTCATAGGCCCTGAAGTCCAACCAAGGCAGGGCTTGGCCTGAGCCTTGGCCAGTTTGCTGGTCTGCCAACGCCTTGAGGCGTTGGTTTTCCTTTTGAATCTTTTCTCCAAATCTATCAAAACCCACGATCTTGGTCGACAAAAAACCAAAGGCAGGTGAATTGATGCGCGGTGTGGCCAAACGCTTGATCGCATAGGCGTAGTCGTAGGCATTGAGTTCTCTAAAGCCCGTCGTCTTGAAGTCCAAGGGAGAGCGGATGTCTTGGAGGTCGTTGGGGGTGAGCTTCAAGTTGCCCAACTCGCCTTGCGCATTTTTGTAAAAAGCGGGGTGGGGTTGAAACATGATGCCGGGTTTGATTTTGAGTTCAAACACGGTCTGGGCAATTTGTGCACGAACCTCTTCGCTCTGGTCTTTCAAGGCGCTCGGATCGATCTTTAAGGGCCTTCCACCCTTGTCAAAAAAAGTCAGCAAGGGCATGTCCACCAAGGTGCGAGGCAACAATTCGTAGGGCCGCTTCAAGTAATGGTACTTAAGAGGAGGCTCATAGACCGCATACGTCCAAGGGGTCTCGTTGTTGCTGTAAGACGAGGCCGAGTCCAGGTACTTGGGGTCTTCTTGGTAGGACGTGAGCAAATAGGCTTGGCTCAACCACTCTTTGGGCACAGGCGCATTGAAGAGGCCCTTCAAGGGGTCCAAGATCGAGACCGCGCTCTGAGCGTGCAGGCCCATTTGAAGCGACACCCATCCTGTCATCAGGACCAAGCACACCAAGAGCCAAGGCTTTGGATGGGATAAAAAGCGCCTCCATGCGCTCATAGCACTGCGCCCTTTGTCAAAGCCCTGGCTCTCACAACCCACTCCTTTGAACGTTGGCTTTCAAGGACTCGCTCAAGGTGTTGATCGCATCCAGGACGTGGGCTTGCGTCTCACGATCCAAGCCGCGCTTGCCCTGAGCGAGCTTGAGTTGGGACAACAAGTGTCTCGCGTTTTGTCGCATGAGGCCCGCGGCCTCGGGCGGAAGGCCTTTGGAGGACCTCAAAAGCATCGAGCTCATGCGCTGCAGGTGCTCCTTTTGAAGGTTGCGTCTGAGGAGTTGCACGGGCTTGCCCTGTAGGGCCTCTTGCCAAACGCTATCTTGAACGCGGGTGTAGATTTCAGCCAAGCCTAGGGTATCGGTTTTGCCGACTTTTTTGGATTCGACGGGTGTCTTTTCAAGCTTCAATTGGGATTCACTCACGCGCTGAGCCAAGCGCTCAGAAAAGATGGCGTCCAAGACCGTTCTCTGGACACCAAGCACGTTGTTTAAAACAGAGACGTTTGAAGTGGAAGCGTTGGGGTCACCCACGCGTGAAGCACGATCGAAGGTGTCGGTGGCCAAGGAGTTCAACAATTGCGCTGGGAACTCAAACGAGCGAGGTGCAAAAAAGGCCTGCTCGATCAATGCCAAAGCCTCCCGCTGTTCCTTGGGCGAAATGGGCTCATAGACCGTTTGACCAAACCCCGCACGCACGCGCCTGACTCGCTCTCCACCGAGGTACTTGGCCACCAAAGGGGCGATTTGATTGAGGGGTCGAAAGCCGCTTAAAAAACTGCGCGTGAGACGCTCAAAGCTCTCGCCCTTTTCCAAGTTCAGGTTTTGTAGTCTTGTCCAAAGTTCTTGACTGAGTTGAACCCTTTTTTTGTAGTAGGCCAAAGGGTTGGCACCCAAGTCAAAGCGGTTGACCAAAGGGTCCACGCTCCCCGCACCGTCAGAAGCGTCTTCATCACTGGCGTAGGCCAATTCGACCTGGGTGCTCCTGGACGCAATCTCTTGGAGGGACTGCTGCTCGAGGTGGGGGTCAAGGGGTTTGTAGCCATACTCAATGGCCCAGTAGTCATAAGGGCCCAAGGTGCTCATCACGTACTCGCCTTGGGTTTGATGGGCGAGTGAGAAATTGAACGGGGTGTAATCCATGACCGAGGAGGTGATGCCGTACTTTTGAGTGAAGTTGGCGTCATCAAGACGCTCAAGGTCGTAGGCCGCAGACGAGAGAAAATTGTGCCGTAGCCCCAAGGTGTGTCCGACCTCGTGCATGATGACGTTTTTGATGTAGTCCTGGGCCAAGCGCTCTGCCTTTGGAGAGCCCATGTCAAGGCCTCTGGCACTCAAGAGGTCTTGAGCAAAATCAAACTCATGGGCCAACTGGTCCATGAGTTGACATGATGCGAGGAGAGATTGAGATTGATTGAGAGACTGGTACTGGTACTGGTACTGGTACTGGGTCTGACCAGAAGCGCCCAAGTCCTCGGCCACTTGGCGTCTAGCACTTCTGGCAAACACATCGGACATGCCGATGTCCGCGTCCAAAATCTCCCCAGTTCTGGGGTCCGCTTGTGAGGGCCCAATGGCAAAACCAATGTCTGAGCCGGTGAACCACCTGACCGAGGCGTGTTGCGCATCCATGGTGTTGAAAGAGTCTTCTGCTCCTTGCTCTTTGACGAGCAAGGCACCCATCAAACCAATTTTCTCAAAGGCTTTGTTCCACTCCAAAATACCCGCCGTCACAGAGGCTTTGTACAGAGGGGGGATGTTTTTATCAAGCCAGTAAACGATGGGTTTGATCACGGGAGAGCTCGCCGCGGTGGGGTCGGCCTTTTCAAGGCGCCATCTTTTGATGACGTGCGTGCGTGACTTGGGTTTGAGGTCCGTGCTGTAGTCCAAGTGTCCTTGCGTGAAGTAGCCGACCCGTTCATCGGCCAAACGAGGCATCATCGGCGTCAAGGGCAGTTGCTTGAAGTTGTAATAAAAGTGGACAAAGAAGCTTCTCGGGTCGGGCACATTTTTGGGCGCAGGGGGCATGGGGGTGCTGCTGGGCATCATGGGAGGCGCAGACAATTTAGGCACAAAGAAATGCGCCTTGACCTCCAAAGCGGTGAGTTCAGGCGTTTGATGGCTAGAGAAGAAATTGGTGTTTTTGTTGTCCAAGGAAAAGCCCATGCGATAGGCCATGTCAAGCTTGGTTGAGTAACCCGCGATGTCGCTGAAAAGCAAGGTGCTGGCATCGATCAAAAGGGCTTGATCGGTGGTCCTGGGTTGGGACGCAATGTCGGCCGAACCCAACAAGCTTTCTGAATAAGACTCCTCAACAAATATCGACTCGGCACTTTTTGCAGGTGCAAAGGCGTCTTCGTTTTTAGCAATGAGTTGAATGCGAGTGCCCGAGCGATGAAAGTAAGCGATGAAATGGCTGCCCATTTGTGAGCCATAAAGCCCTCGTTCACCGACCGACCGCGGGACGTTGACGCTAAAGAAAAAAGGCTGCTCGAGTTGCTCGGGCTTGATGGAGATCCAAATCTTTTCTTCTTTTGTGTACAGATCAAAGTACCC
>Ga0114959_10002210_pt1 | contig 16292 bp, 15 predicted proteins | sample C_130625_EF_Meta_FD_87317 | JGI IMG/M metagenome (GOLD analysis project Ga0114959, IMG submission 87317) | Freshwater microbial communities from Lake Croche, Canada to study carbon cycling - C_130625_EF_MetaG | ecosystem: Environmental > Aquatic > Freshwater > Lake | place: Lake Croche, Canada...
CAAACGCAACAAACGCAACAAACGCAACAAACGCAACAAACGCAACAAACGCAACAAACGCAACAAACGCAACAAACGCAACAAACGCAACAAACGCAACAAACGCAACAAACGCAAATAATACTAATACAAGATCTTTTTATGAAAATGTATTAATTGCGCCGTCTCAAAATCAAATAGAAAATGCTACTAGAATAGTTCGTTATTCTGATATAGAAAACCCAATGAATAGTAGCTGCCCTATTACAATGGACCATTTTGTTGATGATAGTAGTGTTACCCAAATTTTGCAATGCGGACATTTATTTACACCAAGTGGAATAGATTCATGGTTGAGAACAAGCGTGAGGTGTCCCGTTTGTAGATACGATATAAGAGATTATAGAGCACCACCAATTTCAAACGAGCCTTCAACAGAAAATACTAGAGAAACCCGGCGACAAACAACCGACCCCGGAGATGATGAAGATGAACAACCAGTAACAAATAATAGAACTTCTAATAGGAATTCAAGACGAGGGAGAGCTTCAACTAGAAATTACTCCAACGATACTATTGAAACCGCAATGTCTACAATAACAGAAGAATTATTAAATAGCATATTTCCGTCAAATAATAGAACTACTTCTATTCTTGATCCATCGTTAAACTCGCTTTTTTATGATTCATCAAGCAATCATTATATATTTGAAGGATTTTTGAGAAGGTGAAATAAAAAAAATTGAAATAAATAATTGAAAGCAATTCAAAATTAAATGTCTAGGAAAACTATGCCAAGAGAGCAAGCACAGAATCAAGAGACTAGCGAAACTGGCGTGGGTCGCTTTTATAAAACCATAAAACCCACACTGACGTTGGTAAACAACATTGCTGGTATTTATCTTGTTTGGATAATTTTGCATTTTGTTGCCGCGCATTTATATGTTTATTATTGCGCGAATTTGTCATTTTACGGATTTTTGATGTCACCTATGTTGGTTTCAGCGCCTCACTGCAGAGCAATTAGATGGACTATTTATAATGGCGCCCAATCAATTGACACAATGTGGATCGTTTTTGGGACTTGGTTGTGTTCTAGAATCGCACTTATTGGCGGTTAAAGTGCGACCACATAATATTATAAAAATAATATAAAGGCATTAGGGGAATATAATACATCATGACCGTGTGCGAACGTTATAGACAACCGTGGAGTGCTGGAGAAGTCAATAGGCTTTGGAATGAATATGAAATTAGACAATTGCCTATTTTGCAGATTGCCAAGTTGCATAAGAGAGGAGAGTATGCTATTTTACATAAGTTGGCTAAGGAGGGAGCAATTCTTGAAACCTGGTCCGATGTAAAGGGTTGGACCGCCCCTACTGAGAAGCAACATGTATTTTTTTCTGTTGATGAGCCCGTTAAGGTTAATAACATGAAGACGACCCAGGTTACTGTAGATTACGATGATGACATGGAAAGTTTGGAAGATAATGATGATCCTACAGACGAGGATTATATTTATGAGAGTGACGAAGATGATGAAGATTATAGCGTTGTGGATAGTGAAGAGGATGAGTGTAGTGTTGACAGCGATAGCGATAGTGATTATCAAGATGACGCGTCTAGCGTGGATAGTGACAGTGATTATGAGGACGAAACCGAAAATGAGGAATTTGATGCTTATAGCATTAAACAAAAGAGCAGGTTTCTTCATACCATTATTAGCGCTCTCAAGTTTTTTGTTTATGCTGCATAAACATATTATTGTCTTGTAAATTAAAAAATTGAATTATTTTAAGATAATTAATTAAAAATTAAACGAGCAATAGAATTTTATGGAATTGTCTCCAGAACAACAAATAGCATTTAATAAATATATTCAGCGAGAAAATATATTTATTACTGGTCCGGGAGGAACCGGAAAGTCAACTCTTATTAAAAATATTAAAGAAGATGCGCGCAAAAAAGAGTTAAACGTCCAAGTTTGTGCGTTAACTGGGTGTGCTGCCGTTTTGTTGGGGTGTAAAGCAAAAACTATTCATTCGTGGTCTGGAATTGGTTTGGGAAATGGTACAATTGGGTTAACTGTAAAAAAGGTGGTTCTTAATAAATATAAACAGCAAAATTGGAAAAAGGTTGATATACTAATTATTGACGAGGTAAGCATGATGTCACAAAAAATATTTGAAATGCTTGATGCTATAGGAAAGACTGCTAGAAAGAACCATAGACCATTCGGAGGCATCCAAGTAATATTTCTCGGGGATTTTTATCAATTGCCCCCTGTTGGAAATAAAGAAGAAATAGAAACAGTTAGATTTTGTTTTGAAAGCCCATTATGGATTGAAACATTTCCAAAACAAAATGTTATTCAATTAAAAAAAATATTCAGACAAACAGATGAAGTTTATTCTAAAATTTTAAATCAAATTAGGGAGGGTAGACTCAAAAAGAGCAGTAATGAACTTCTAGTGAGTCTTGTTGGAAAGAAAGTGGATAACACTTCAATAATTCAACCAACAAAATTATTTCCAATTAGAAGCAAGGCTGATGCAATTAATGAAAAAAAGATGAGAGAATTAGAGTCTTTAGAATATGAATATAAAGTAAAACTTTTGAAAAACTTACCAACTGCAAGTAAACCGAGTGCTGGTAAATCAATATTAGGCAACCCAAATACAGGTAAACTAGATTCAATAAATGATTTGCAAGTTTCAAGATTTACTCCAGAACAAATAGACGCCGAACTAATTAATATTAGTAACAGTATTCTATGTAATGGAATCATTAAATTAAAGGTTGGGGCCCAGGTAATGTGCGTCGTAAATATTGAAGTTCCTTCTGGAGAAATGATCTGTAACGGAAGTCAGGGAATTGTTATAAGATTTACAGAGAATGGATTACCTATTGTAAAATATAAAAATGGTGTTGAGATGATTATGAATTATCATGTATGGGAAAGTGAGAATATTATAGGAGTAGGTGTATCTCAGATTCCATTGATATTAGCGTGGGCGATTACAATTCATAAATCTCAGGGCGCAACACTAGATTCCGCAGAAATTGATGTAGGAAGTGGAATTTTTGAGTGCGGCCAAACATATGTTGCTTTGTCCCGAGTAAAAAGTTTGGAAGGTTTATACTTGACTTCTTATGATGCGAGTAAAATTTTCATAAATAAAAAAGTAAGAGAATTTTACGATAGTTTGATAGAAACGCCTTAAAATACACGTTGCTTTAAAAGTTGTTATTATAGTTCTGCGTAGCACAACATTTTTCCACCGCTAAACGTAAGAAAGTAGTCTTTACCTACTCTGTTTCTATAAAATGCGTAGCAAGTATATCCGGAATATCCAACCGGGCATAATGTTCCAGGAGAACTTTTCTTAAATTCTTCAATCTTTTTTGTTGCGTATTCTTGGTCTGGTGGAGACATCGGCTCTATATAATCCACCGGAGGTTTTAAATTAATAAAAGCCTCAATGTTGTTAATGTTTTTTAGATCACTTGTTTGGGCCATCTTGGCAGAGTCTTCTTTAATTAACTAATAGATAATAAAAAGTTTTCAATTTTTTTTTTGCAAATAGAAGAAGGTAAAAAAGTACCGGTGGTAACAAAAATAAAACAAAAAAATCTAATAAAAGAATATCTGTTTAATAAAAATTAACACATTCAATTCGCAGTTTTTACTTTTTAACAAACACATAAGTAACTTCTTCTGTTTTTTTTGGAGAAGAAGTTTCTGCGCCACTGCTATTTCCAGGTCGTCTACTATTAGACATAGTAAATACAACATCCATTTGCTTCCACCCGTTTTCCTCATGGATTGCGATAACATCGTCCAAGAGATTGTATTTTTTATCTGTCTTGATATTCTTTACACTCCAACAACTATAAGTAACTCGTTTAATAACCCCCATAATAACAGGTCTCAAAAACCGCGTAACCCACGCCTGATAATCGCCTAGATTTGTAGACTGTGTAGTTTCATTTGAATAAATTTCCAAATTGAAATAAGGTGGGCTTGTCAAAGCAATATCAAACTTTGTTTCCTCGGGCAGTTCAAGCAGCGCAAGTTCAGCTGGCTTATTAATAAGAGTAACCCCGGTTAATCCAAGTTCGTCGCGAATTCCGCACAAGGCATTATACGTTTTTAAACAAGGGTCCATACCCGTGTATGTAACATCAACCAAATTTACACTTTTGGATCCAATCATTCTGCCACCCCAGCCAGCACATACATCCAATACACTTTTCGCATCAAAATAAGCGACCACATTTCTCGCCATTAATGGGCGATACATTGTAACTTTTCCGAGTCCATTTGTAAAAGAAAGCGACCTAATAATCTCAGATGCATAAGGTGTTGAGTGCTGCGCTCGGTTAAAGCGGAGAGCTTTTTCCAAGTTTTCCTTTTTCCAAAGCGACTTAACAGAGAGCCCTTTATAATTTGCAACTTCATGAAAGTGACGCATATATTTTCTCATAATTTTCATTCCAGCTACAGCAGTTGCTGAAACATTTGTAACCGTTTTTACAATCTTTTTCTCTCTCAGAAGTTTCCAATCCTTGAGAATTTCTTCAACAGTGTATGTCTCATAAAGAATACCATAATTTTCTAATTCATTTGCCAGGTTAGGTAATAAAATTTCAAACTCTGCGTCAGATAAATCTTTTAGCGCATTTTTCTTATTAATGATTTTTTTTATGTTATCAAATGTTGGTATTGATGTTGTCATTGTTTATAATATAACAAATAGTTCTTATATTATAATCAATTTTTAATTTGTCTATTAAGATTATCAATAACATTCTGAATAGTTGTATTCATAAGATCTTCGCATATTTTTTCGGCAGCTTTGCTGTCCTTTGTTGGTTTTGCCATAAAATAAGACACCCATAAAAACTGTTTTTTAACGGTTGCGTTTGCTCTAAAAAGTCCAACAGCAACCTTTGTTTCTTCTATTATTTTGTTATACTCAAATTTTATATAAACAGTTTCACCGGCGTCATCTTTTAATTTATGGACTGAGTTATTTTTTGAGTTTTCACTCTTCCAGTAATTGCTAAATGTTAATTTTATTCCAGTTAAAAAAGAAGGGAGCGCCGCAAGATTTCCAGCAGACACCGCTATTATTTTTGAAATATCTTCAACGAGTTGCGATATATTTACTTCAACATCTGTGGAATTTATTTCTTGTTTGAAAACTTTATCGTCCATAAAATCCCAGCGTGGAGTATTTTTTTCTGCCTCTTCAGCAAGTTGTCTAGATAAACGTTCATTTTCTATTCGCATGTTTTCAGCTTCCAATTCAACAGCCTTGATCTTTCTCTCTTGTTCTTCTAATAATAAATCAGATTGTTGGTAATCTCTTTTATAAATTTCATATAATTGTCTTACGCGCGAGTAACCTATTTTTTCTCCATAACCATTAAATGGTACTTGGCGACCATTTACTTGACAATGAAAAATTTGGTGGTGACTATCTAAACGGTTTCTTGAACCGGTGCAAGCCGGACAAGAAAATTCTTCATATGTACCACCAAACCACGATTCCGATTCAAATAATATTTTTCTGGTATCTAAACAACCTAGACAAGTTATGTGATTTATACATTTGTTTACATTAGTGATAATGTCAGCATTACCTAAATAATTTTTTTCTATTTCGTAATCAATAAGGGTTTTAATCAGGCTATTGGCTTGTTCTTGAGTAACGCTTCCCCACATATTATAGGTAAATACTATTCCGCCGGTATTATATATTAAACTTTCTACTTAAAGAACTTCAACAAAGTCTGATTTCCAGCTTTTTGGTTATTTGTTTCGCGCAAGAATTCATCAAACAACAGCGCCTTTACCTCTTTATTTTTCATAGACTCTAACTTGTCCTCAAATTTTTCTGGAGGCGTTGCAATTCTTAAAGCTTCTACATCTCTTTTAAAATTTCTAATTTTTGTAAACTTTTTTCCCTGCATTTCCCACATCTTTTCTAGAACCAGTGCAAATAACTGTTGGACTGGCTTCATAATTTGATTTGTAATATAAAATGAATAGTCAATCTTCAAATTATTTTCTATTATAAAGGTTGGAGTTTCAATTTTTTCTCCTTGAAGAGCCTTTTTGTTTGCATTATGTATGTATACAAATGGAATTCTATCTCCAGAGCTGGGCTTGTTTCCTGGATCTCTTGATGTTATTCTGTCTGCCAAAACCTTATGAGCTATTTGTTGAGGATTTTTATAACCCGATCTGAGTGATTTTGTGATTACTAATTTATCCATAGGATATTTTTCATCCACTATATTCTTCAAACACGACTTCAAAAAGTCCATAGCCTCTTTAATATCTTGTTTTTTCATTAAGATGTCAATTATTCCTCCATAAATATCTTTTACAATTGGAGCGTTGTCTCTGCGTTTAAGTACAATACCCATTTCCTTTCTTTTGCATTTGTCGGGGTCGTGCTCGTAAAGCATACCCACATAACGCTTTTTGGAAAGCAGTGCAAATGGCATAAATGTTTTCTCATATTCAAGATCGTGTGGATTTTTTAAGAAACTGGACGCTAAATGCCCGGCTTCTTGTGCCAGCTCAATTGTAATCTCTAATGCGGTTTTTCCACGAATTGGTTGTCCCTCTGGAGTATGTAGGTTAAAAGTGAAGAATACAGAATCCGTATCACCGTATATGTATTCGGCTTTTGTTAATACCTTTCCATGCTTGCTGGTTTCGCAAATCCGATTTCCATAGGTAGTTTCAATAATTTTCTTTGCGTACGTCAACAGCAGTCTACCAGTGGCAGTCGTTGACGCGGCAACTACAGAGTTGCGAAAAGAACTAGTTCTTGATCCGCATTGTCCGTATAAAGAGTTTGCTGTAATCTTATAAGCGAGCTGTCTTTTATCTAGAACATTCTTCATAAACTCATCGGTTTGTTGAGGAATCAGCTTTCTGGTAGTTTTTCTAGCACGCAACAGTTCTTCTAAAATAGATGGCATAATTGCACGCTTATCGTCTGGAAACTGAGCGAATCTGCAAGTTATATGACCGCATTTAATCTTTTCGGCTGCGGCAGAAGGGGTTTTTCTTACATATTTAAATGTATCATACGTTATATCTACATATCTATACTCAGGAAGATTATCATAAATATGATTCCCAGAATCATCCATTTCTCCAGTTACTGTAATGAGATTTCCCGTCAAGTTATATTCTTTGGTCCAAACTATACTATCATGCGACAAGTTTTCACTCATCATGGCCGATGGATAAAGCGAGGCAAAATCTACACACGCAACTGGATTATCCAGATACAAATCGCATTTTGGATCCAAAACAATGGCTCCTTCGTATCCATCATCGCTTTCTTGTTTTTCAACAACGGGCATCAACGTTCTCATTTCTCTGCATTTTTTTGCAACATAACTCGTCAGTTTAATTCCTTGACCTCGCAATACAAGAAAGCTAATAGGAACACTACAAATTTTTGCCATCTCAATAAACCCTGTTAGAACATCCACCTTATTCATGAGATAATGAACGAGGTTACAATCCTGAATACAGTATTTCGCGATAACCGCTCGGTCATCCGCGCTGCCATTTGTCATTCTGAAAATATCTTTTGGCGTTACATCATCCTTTGCCAAACACCATCTGACCTTTTTACTCATGTCTGGAGTAATTTTTCCAGAGACAATAAATGTTTTTTCTTCCTTGTTTACAGATAGAACTGAAAATTTGGCACCATCGCAATAATAGTCCGTTGAATGTCCTATTTCTTCAAAGTGAACGTAACTTCCTTCAAATATTCCAGTCAAATTTGAGCTATAAATCACGGTTGTATTTTCGCTTTCATTTTGGTTTAACGATTTAATATAATCTCCTATAAAATGACCGGCGACATAATCTAACTTGTAAGACGTCAAATTTTCTTCTCGCCGAAAATAGTTATACAAATCAATCTGAACGCGACCATTCATTTTGATATAATTTAAATCGTGTTGGCCGCTTGCTATTTTAATACTTGTTTCTTCAAGTTTATATTTTCCAGTAAAAGGATCCACTCCGCAAATTTCATTCTTGTTTTTTGATAATTTCAGGAACTCGGCAATGCATCCATTTTCAACCGCGCGATTAAACATAAACGCATAATCAAAACCAAATATGTTATACCCGATAATAATATCAGGATTTTCTCGCTGAATTAATTTAGTCCAAGCTAACAAAACCTGGTCTTCTGTTCCATAGGATTCTATTTCACAATTATCAATGGGAACATTCCCGCAATTATTCAAAACGATGCAATGATTTAAATATGGGTCTTTATCTCCAGATTTCAAAAACGTTGAACCGATAAATGTAACCTTATCACCTTCCAACGGAGGAAATCTATATTGTCTTCCTTTATCAGAAAGAGATTTATTTAATTCAGTGAGTTTAATTTCTCTGGTTAGCGTTTTATCGCATAACAAATCCACAACTGTGTAGTTCTTCATATTGGCTCTCTTTGCCTTTGATTTTTGATAAAATTCCGAAACAGAGCCACCATGTTCCTCATCTTCTTCATTATTCATGCTTTCAAACATGCTTTCTATAGTCATTTGACTATCCACCTCTAGAGTAGAATCACCAGATTTATCGGCATCTATTCTTGCAATTAACCACGATTCTATCATTTTATCTACTTCGTCCTTACATGTGGGAATAGTATCCTTTTTTGGATATACAAGTTCAATGTTATTAAAACCCGAGTTTTCCGAATATCCAAACGCAGTAAGAACAATTTTTCGCAATTCAATAGAAAGAGACTCCTTCGTTACGTCAGACAATTTTTCAATATGCTCTATAATATTTGTTGCCAACTTTTTATAACTTTTTACAGGAACTGGAAAATCTCCGTGACTACTACTAGCCTCAATATCAAAACTACATATCTTGTAAGGAACTCTCGTTTCCTTATCATTTAATGGTATAATATTTTTTTGTTCTGTGATAAATTCATAAGTGCAATTCGTATGTTTATTTTCTTTTACCTCAATTGTTCTCTTTTTAGGTAAAGCCACCCATCCAGAAGGACTTATATCTTTAATATGAAAGAATCTAAGAAGAGGAGGAATATTTGCCTCATACAAATAAGTTGAAGTTTCTGCATAAACTAGCCCATTTTCTAGAAGCTTTTTATCGGAATTATACCACAAGTTTTTTGCCTTATTAAAGGCCTGTAAATTTGTAAATTGAAACATTATAAATTTGTGTTCTTTACCTCCATCAAATCCGTATAATTTTTTTCGTTTTATAATTTTACAGTCAGTAATAGAATTCTCATAATATTTTCCAAGTTTCTTTTTAATAAACTGAAGAAATGAATTTTTTGCATATTGGGCCCATTCATCACCAACCTTTACATAAAAGAATGGTTTGAAATCTTCTATGAGAATGGAACAGGATTCCCCAATTTCATTAATTCCAAACATTTGGATAACAAATTTATTTGTATCTGTTTTAGAAATACTTTCTTCGTCGCTTCCAGATTCTTCTTTGGCATCATCTTTTTTGTTATAGAAATTAAAATCATATACTCTGAAAACATGTTCCATTTTGTTCTTTTTTAAAAGTAATAATGATACAATATTTAAGTTCAATTTTTAAATCAATAAAAACAAATGTTATATTCTAGTCATAATATATAGTAAAAATGGCGTCCGCCCCACTTATATTAGTATTTGATACGGAAACCACTGGATTACCCACGGGAGAAGAAAGACATGTTTCTGAAGAGTCTAACTTAGAACAATGGCCCATAGTAGTGCAGTTGGCTTTTATTTTATATAATCCAGAAACCATGGAAATTGTTTCACAAAGTGAAGAGGGAAGGGATATTATACGTTTAAAAGAAGAACAATATCCAATTCCACAAGGATCTGTAGACGTGCATGGAGTCACGGATGAACGATCTCGCACAGAAGGTCGCCCATTAAATGTTGCAATGGACGAGTTTATTGATGCTTATAACAGAACAAGCTCGCTTGTAGCGCATAATGCACCATATGATATAAATGTAATTTGTGCTGAACTTTTACGTTTAGTTCGCGACGATCAAATAGATGAAGCCAGAAAGGAAATGTATCGCGCCACTTATAGAAAAATGAGAGGCCTTGATCCAGATTCTGCGCCTGAAGTTGTAGATACTATAATTTTAGCTAAGAAACCATGTAATGTGTGGCCTTATAAATATGTAAGAGATTCAACGGGAAATGTTATTGTTGATAAAATAACAGCGGAAGACGGCGTTGAATATGAAGTAAAAAGAAAAGAATACTTTCAGACGGCGTATTCTCCAAAAGGTCCAAATTTAGAGGAAGCCCATATTGCATTGTTCGGTCAACAAATAAATGGCCGAACTCATAGCGCATTAGTTGATGTTGCCGGTTGTTTACGCGTTTATATGCAAACTGATCCTAATTATGGCGTAGATATATGCGATCCTGCTAATAGAACGCCTGGAAATGTTGAATTATGTAGAATAATTAATCCCGGGCCCGCGCTCGCGCATAAAGTTCCAAAATTGTTACCCGTAAAAGGGCGCGGAAGAGGCCGCGGTGGAGCAAGAAGTGTAAGACGTTTCAAAACTAACAGAAGAAAAAACAAAAGCCATAAGAAAAAGAAATACTCTAAAAAACATTAACTCATTAGCGCCGTAAACCAATGAGTTAATTTATTACTTTAATTTTATTCTGCGATTACGCTTTGCGGCGCATGGTTTTTCTGCCATATTTACAATGTTGCCTTTGAGAGAAACCTTTTGGGCGTTTGCAATTAATACTTTTTTTATATTTCAGAGACCATTTTCCTCCACGGCGTTTTGTTTTTCTACCGCCTTTTTGTTTTTTTACTTTTGATTCAACCCATTCAATAAAAGATTCCGCGCTTCTATCTTTATTAGAAATACTAGAGTCTTCATATTCTTCTATAGTTGGTCCTTTTATATATCTTAGAGTGGGATATCCCATTGGTTCGCTTCCTACCCCATTTAATTTGTCAAACAATTTTTGATTAATTGCTGCTATAACAACATCAACATTATTCGGATGTTTATTGTTAAACGTTCTTTGAAGAGTTTTCCATTTTGGTTTTGTTTCATTGCATGGTTCGCATCCATCCATAAATAAAAATAAAAACGCATGTTTTCCTGAGCCAACATCCTTATTAAAGTTTTCTAATTTATTCTCAAAGCCTAACATAGATGGCGCAATTTCAATAATATTTTGTTTTTTAGTCATATAGATACGCGCAGAAAATAAAAAATATATAAAAATATTATTTTTATCGTATTGTATTATATATAATGAACTCATTATTATTAATATTAATTTTGATAACATTTTTAGCGGGTATGTATTACTATGTAACTGTAAATTCCTCTAAAATTACAGAGGGACTGGTAAGTGTATCCCATCCTAGATGTCCGGATATTCTAGTACAAAAGGATAATAAATATTTTTTATATAACTCAAAAGTTACAAAGGTTCCAGGGGTGAATCCAGTTCAGTTTGATAATTTAGAAGATTATGTTGAGTTTTTGGATTGGCAACGCGGTCAAGGCATTAGATGTCCCGTTTTATATTTGCAACACACATACGACGCGCAGGGAAAATCTGTATACAAAGTACGACCAAGTCCAACTGATTTGCACGGAGGTTTACCTCCAACGCTTTCAAATAAACCAACTTCTCAGGGAAATGCAACTGCTATTAACACAAAAACCATTCAACAAACTCAGCCTGGAAAACAGGGACAAACTATCCAAGAATCATCCTCTGCAAAGAATGGCAATGTAGAGATAAAATATTTAAAAGGTCCGAATCCTACTATGTTAATTGATGCGACAAGAAATGATTCACCTTATAACACCAATTCTGTGCCAGCATTCGATCAAACAAGTTTTTATCAAGGAACTACAACACCTTTAGACCAAATGGACCAAGAACAAGAAAATATGTTGTATAGCCCAAATCCAATGGACGATAATTGGGGAGGGCAAAAATATACACAATCCTTGGTTGATTCTGGCTATTATGCTGGAAATGAAGTAAGTATAAGAGTTTAAGATGTTGACTGCGTAGAAATATTTGTATAATAATTTATGTATACAAATATTAGTAAGTCTAAATGGATTTACACGCATTTACCTGGTTGTTTTTTTTAATGTCATTTAGTTATGTTAATTCTTATAAAACAGCAATATTAAATACAGCTGTTTTACCTTTTTATCCTAATTTAAAATTGCATCACATTGTTGTATTAAAAAAAGAAACCTGGATAGAAAAAGTTTTAGATAAATTGGGAAATAAAAAACAACGTTTATTGGATAATAACAATAATAACAATAACAATAACAACAATAACAACAATAATAATAACAAAGTGTTAAAGAATGTATATATTATAGACTATACTCCCAAACATCAGCCTAATATTTTTGAATATTTATTAATGTTACTAGGCCAAAAATCTGAAGGATTAACGAGAGTTATATATTTGAAGAAGACTACTGAGGATACAATCGTTAATGATTGGTATAATGAAATTCAAAGAAATCCTAATTATAACACTTATTTGAATTTAATTGGCGATAAAAAAATTTCTGAAATAATATATGACTGGGACCAGCAATTCAACTTATATTCTAATAATTGTCAGCATTTTAGTTATCATTTTATAAATAACATTAGACGGCTAGAATAATTTATATTTTATGATTCATATTATATTTATTAGAATGATAATTAACTGAATTTATTGTTTTTATAGTATATAATGGCCCCCACTTCTTCTGATAAATGGAGATATACTCTTTATACAACTATTGTGTTGTTGATTCTTTTCAATCCTTTGACATATAACCTTGTGAATTCTGTGTTATCGCGCTTTGTTGGACCGATCGCGAGCAATAACGGATGTCCTACAACTTTAGGTTTCTTTTTACACGCTACGGTTTTTACATTCATCGTGAGATATATGATGGATCTGCATATATAAATCTAAGGCAGGCCTTAATCGTGAATTAGACTGCTGGCATAATTTATGTGGAATCTATGTATTTCATTACATTGTTAAGAGACGCCTTTGCTGCATTTAAATCATTTAAAGTTTTAATGGCTTGAATATTATCGCCAGCATTTTCAGAATTTATATTAATAGATAGCGTAGTTTTTAACATTAACGCGTTAATATAATCGTCCATATGCAATACAATATTTTCATAATTTTTTTTGTAATCTGCATTATTTAATAATAAAATATCGTTATGCATTTTTGAGGCAACATTTTGAAGAGCGCTTGCATAATTGCCAGACGATGCCCCAACACCGTTAGTTGTTTGAGAATCAGTTGGGTTAGTTAATCCTTCCATAACATTCATGTGAAGTTTAAGAGTCTTTGTTGCTAAAAATATTAAAAACCCAATTATAACAACTATTCCTATAATCTTAATAAAATCTTCTGACATTGCGTATTATAATATAATCTTAGAAAACAATACTGAATATTTAATATATTTAAACCTAATAAATATATTAAGTATCTACTATTTATCGCTTTAAATATTTAACAATATTAGCAATAACAGTCTTATTAATCTTACGTGTTTGACCTTTTGTGTTAATATAACTAATATCTTTCAAGCACGTTTCATTTTCGTTTAGTTTTGTTATTAAATTACCAAAAGTACCAAACTCCTTCATTATAGCAAGTGCACTTGTTGTACTAATTCCTGGTATTTGAGATAACATAATCTCAGCAATATTTTCGGGTGTAACGTTTTCCTTCTTAACCTTTTTAACCACGCTGCAATAACCATGACCTTGTGTATCTGTTGAATCGCTATCTTCTTTTGACATTTCTGGGGTTGTCAATTTGTTTGAGTAAAATGGGGGTTTATCTGAAGCCTTTTTAAATTTATAAGCCATATTGCAAATCATTAATGCCGATTCTTCAGTACTCATACTTCTTAAAACAGAAAAACCCTTGAAATAATTGAGAGAGAAAATTGCAGAATATAAAGTGGTTTTGTCTACTCTATCTTTAAATGAATTAATTGCGTTTAATTTATTCATATCTCCCTCAACTAAATAAATTATATTATGATTATGAGTTGATAACCCATTTAATCTATAGGATTGTTCTTCATATCGTCCGTCTTTTATACTAGACGCCAAATCTCCCAAACTTTTTCTCTCTATGACAACCAAATCTTCATTTTCATTACTCAATATAATATCTCCCAACGGAAGGGCCTCAACACTAAGCTCTAATCCATTATAAATAGGACCGGTTTCAATAAAATGTTTACATAAACGTAAAAGTTCGTGTTCGCGATTATCAATCCTAATTTTCATTTAATAACTTACTTTCAAAGAAGTTATTAAATGAGTTTTCTAAATATATTATTTTTAAAAATTATTTATCGCAACGATAAGTAATTTTCTATATCTATCTTCTAATAAGATAATGTTTAACCTAAGCTACCAGAGTGCATTACAGAGTAACCATTTCTATTGTATTGAACTGGGTTTCTTGTGGTATTTCTTAAATTGAAGAAGATGTTTCTATTGCAGCATCCTTGAGGAGCTCTGCGTAAGAAATTTCCCATGTTTCCGCGAGGCCAGGAAGGTCCATATTGGACTGTTCCTTGCTTTTTAACGCCTCCAACGGAGCCTCCGCTTTGAATAGTTCTGTTTACCGTTACGTCAACGTAACGACCTCTGCCAAATTGTGATACCATTCCAACCATTTATATATACTCTAAATAAAATAATTTTTATTAAAGTTTAGATGCCCGGTGCATAAATATTATACAAAAGGGTTTAAACATATTATGACAATTTATATGTATAATGGAAGATTTCGTTCAACACAAGGCACAAGATAAAGCACAGGAAAAAAATTTATTGCACGACGACGATATTGTAAAGGGTGAAGATGGATTGATTTTTAATCCGTATAATCCCCTAAATGTGGAGATTACATTGAATGACGTTCAATCTATTCTCACTAAATATGGCGCCCCTGGCATTGTTAAAAACATTGAACTATATAAGAGAGCTTTCGTTCATCGTTCTTACACAAAACGTCCACAACTAGAAAACTTGCAGCAAAATATAACAATTGTTGATAGACCTTCAGACTGTATGCCATTGAAGACAAAATCAAATGAACGGCTTGAGTTTTTGGGAGATGGAATTCTTGAATTGGTTACTAAATATTACTTATACCGTAGATTTCCTAAAGAAAATGAAGGGTTTATGACAGAAAAAAAGATTGCTATTGTTAAAAATGAAGCAATTGGAAAAATTGCTATGGAAATGCATCTCAATAAATGGTTGATATTATCAAAACACGCAGAGGAGAAAAAAATCCGAACAAATTTAAAGAAACTCGGTTGTTTGTTTGAATCATTTTTAGGGGCTCTATTTTTGGATTTTAATAAAATTAACATAAAAGATGAAGAGGGATGGTTTCAAAATGTATTTGTAACTGGTCCGGGATTTCAAATAGCACAAAAATTTGTTGAGAATATTTTTGAAAGACATATTGATTGGATCGCTTTAATTCAAAACGATGATAACTATAAGAACATTCTTCAGGTGAAAATACAAAAAGAATTTAAGGTTACTCCTCATTATTTAGAAATAGAACATGATCTAGAAAATGGATATAAAATGGGCGTATTTTTATGCATCGGGCAAGCCGTCCATAATTTTAAACCTAGAGATGCAATCCATATTGATAGACTTAAAACTTTTCAAGCTATTAATGAATATATTCAAAAATACGAAAGGGTTTTTATTTATTTGGGAGAAGGCCAACATAAAATTAAAAGAAAGGCCGAACAAATTGCTTGTTACGAGGCTTTACAAAAAATCAATAATTATTCTTGTGTAAATTCCGAATAAATAATCTAGTGTTATTTTATACTTAATATATAATACAACATGAATCCTTTAGAGTTATTAAAAGAAAAATTAAGAGTTAAACCAAATATAGAAGACAAAGAAAAATTTACAGTGGCAATTCCCATAGCAAATACTCCCGAAAAGGTTGAAATTAAACGTGTTTCTATTGTAGATGAACGAGGAAAAGATACAGGGTTTAGTCGTCAAGAATTATTACAACGATTAAAGGACAATAAAATGACGGCAGTTTTCGTTAAACCAACGGTGAAAGTAAAAGAAACTGTTGAAGAAGCCCTTGTGATAGATAAAAAGAAACCTAAGAAACTTCTAAAAAAGGTTCTATTAAAAATAGA
>Ga0114959_10002215_pt1 | contig 16257 bp, 15 predicted proteins | sample C_130625_EF_Meta_FD_87317 | JGI IMG/M metagenome (GOLD analysis project Ga0114959, IMG submission 87317) | Freshwater microbial communities from Lake Croche, Canada to study carbon cycling - C_130625_EF_MetaG | ecosystem: Environmental > Aquatic > Freshwater > Lake | place: Lake Croche, Canada...
AAATAATCATCTGAGGAAAAACTGTTAATTGGATTCAAAGATTCCCGACTTTCATACGTTGGAATATAAATTTCTTTGGTTTCATCGCCCACTACATTTACTCGTTTTTTATAATCGTAACAAGCATCACCTAAAAGTAACAAATACTTCATTTTCAATGGATTACGGTCGTATAAAAACTTCATGAAATCTCTAATGGCCGTGATATCTTGCTTGCCCGAAGAGAATTCATTATAAACCTCTTGCGTAGAAACAACTTGCACAGTGAGTTTATCATTTTGCCTTCTAAATTCTGCCAAACGATTTGTTTGTTGTCTTAAGATTTCGGAGGTCACTATGACCAAATCAGGAACTTCCAAATTATGAAGATTCTGATTATTAATTTTTTTTATTGAAATAGGTTCAGAGAAATTGGCATTCTCAAAAACGATAAATTCCTTTAAAGTTGATGTATTTACACCAAATATTAAGTTTTGGTTTTGTGATGAATAAATTTGATTTTTAGGAATTTGTGGATAAGAAATATCCCAAATTTTTAGGCTCGTTGAAGATTCATTTAGCCTAAATTTTGAGGTTGGATATTTCAAACTTTCCACTGACCTAAAAATAGTTTGATGACCGTATAGTTTTAGATTTCTGATTGCTTGGACACTTACAAAATTTAAGTATCCTACCCCATCGGTGAGGGTTTTTCTGTCATAAATAAAACTAATTTTCAAATCATTAGCTGACGTGAAATTATCCGACTTTAGGATAAAGCTTTTGGTATTGAAAGTCCCTTTGTTATCGTAACGGTCGGCTCCTATGATATTTAAAGGCATAGTTCCAATTGGTTGATTATTGGTTTTAATGCTAAATTCAGTTTGTCCATAAGCCATAGCCGCCATTGATGCGGTGATTTTCAAGGAAGTATTCAATTGAATTTCAGAAAAATTAAAGGTAAAAATTTTTTCATTATTTCCACTAAACTCCTCCCCTACCCATTCACGTCCTGAACCGGCAAAAGGCGCTTGGGCGAGTATATTTTTACGGTCAATTTCATGAAAATCGTAATCGTCAAAACTGTTTATTTCTTGGGTAGCGAATACAGAATTTTGTTCTTTAATGCGCAGGCCTTTTGTATCAGAAACCGTTAAGAAATAGAATGTTGTATCAGAATAAATATTAAACTGATGTTTAAACGATTTTGATAAAGAATCATAAGAAATTGCATGTGGACCTTGACCATAAAATAAGATAAAGTCTTGGGCATCAAATCGACCATCGGCTTCTCCTTCTATGGAAATAGCATTTTCTAATAAATCGTTTGCTCTTGGAATATTATTCGCTTGGGGCAACATTCCGCCACCATTTCCGTAAATTTTGATATTTTGAGGATTGATTTGAGAAACTTCAAATCCTGATTTTTGAAGAAAGTTTGCATCAATTTTATATATTCCAGAAGAAATTACACCAATTTTTATCCAAGCACCCTTCGCTAAAACGGAATTTTGGGCAACCGTTTTTGAGGAGCAAAGCGTTGATAATAGCAAAGAAATATGTAATAGGATTTTCTTCAAGGATCAAGATTATTTGATTTAATTACAACGAAAAAATACGTTTGATGGTGTAAGGAAAACTAAAAGTTTCCTTAACCCAAGCCAGCTCTTTTAGGCTAGAATTTTTTTACCAAAGCATTTGAGGAAATTACGTATCGTTTTCCACTTTGTCGATCCGTACACAAAAACCGAGTTCTACGTAATTCCCCCTTTGTAAAAGTACGACCGTTGAGTTCAAAATTTTCTCCCGCCCGGAGGCTCGTGAGTAGAATTGAGTCATCGTCAATATGGGTGTCGAATTGCCTCAGAGCATTCATTAAAGGTTTTGCACCTTGCGTGGTTGCCGCCGGATTTTTCAGGTAATCACTTAGGGGAATAATCAATTCTATGGGCAAAATTTCAGGTTTCAATAAAGGCTGGAAAGTTTCTCTAAAATATCGTTTCCATTCCTTTCCGTGAGGTTCTGGCTTATTTCCATACTGATTAAAAGTCTGTAAATGAGCTATTTCGTGAATATAAGTAACTAAAAAAGAATAAGGATTTAGGTTAGCATTTACTGTAATTTGGTGCCCTTTATCACGCTTGAAACAATAATCACCCAATTTCGATTGTCGAGGCCGAGTTATTTTAAATTTGAATTGATATTGCTTCCACAGATTGTAACAATAATCTGCGGTTGATTCTGGGAGGTATTGTTTAAAAATGGTTAAATCGTTGTTCATTTTGGTTTTAATGGCTTTCGGCAAAGGTACTGAAAAACGTCGAATTAGATTTGTTGTATTTAACGTGAAAATCAACTATTGTTGAAATAACAAAATATTCCTGAAATTAGTATATTTCTTGTAATAAGTATTAAAATATACTTCTATAACCATAATGAACCTCCTTTATGGGGAGAATAAGACGAGTTTAAAGCAATTATTGATATTAGAACTGCAGCATTAATGTAAACATTTTCAACTTCAAGCGAATAGAAATTTGCTGAAGTATGGACAATTATACATGAAGAAAAATTATTAGAGAACAATAAAAACGTAGGAAAAGACATAAAATCGTGTAAGAAAATTGAACCGATACAATAAAGACATGTTATACCAATATAAAAATAATTGATTTTGAGTAATGCATTCTGTTGTTTGTTTATATGGTACCGAAGTGGTGATAGCTGTTGATTTACAATTATTTGTAAAATATGGGAGAATAAAAGATGGCTTAATTCGTAAATTATCAGACTTAAGCTATATTAGGTTGGGTAGTTTTGATTCTTACGGATCACGCAGAAGGAACACTGGTGTAAATTTTACCCTGAAAATTTATATAACATATCACGCATAGAAAACGCCTAATTTTCAAATGAAAATTAGGCGTTTTTATTAACCAATCAACTCAATCGGTTCATTATGATCATTCAAAAATTTGAAATCTGTTATACCAAAAGAGGTATCAGTAATCAAGTTTACCCACGTTTTGTATTTGAAATACCACTTCATTCTTATCGAAAGAAAACCTTTCGTAAAATAAGCGTACAAAAATGGATGCAAAATAATCGTTAGCTTCTTTTCGTTTTGCTTTTCTAAAATGTGTTCCAAATGGTGTTCTATTAGATCTGAAATTGCAATACTTGCGGTTATTTTACCAGTTCCTCCGCAGGTTGGGCAATTTTCAGCCGTGACTACATTCATTTCTGGGCGTACTCTCTGGCGAGTAATTTGCATTAAACCAAACTTAGTCAAAGGCAAAATAGTGTATTTTGAGCGGTCAGTTCTCATTTCTTCCTTCATGATATCCTGAATCAGCTTTTTGTTTTCAGCTTTCTTCATGTCAATAAAGTCAATAACAATGATTCCACCCATATCTCGCAATCTCAATTGGCGAGCAATTTCCTTCGCTGATTCACGATTGACACTCAAAGCTGTTGCTTCTTGGTCTGCCTCGCTGTTGGATTTATTACCCGAATTGACATCAATGACGTGCAATGCTTCCGTATGTTCAATAATCAGGTATCCTCCTTGTGGCAAACTTACTGAACGACCAAACAACATTTTGAGTTGTTTTTCGATTCCTAATTGTTCAAAAACCTTCGTTTTACCTTGGTGCAGCTTGACAATTTTTTCTTTGTCGGGAGCAATATTCAATACGTAGTTACGAGCTTCTTGAAACAATTCTGGCGTATCAACCACCACACTATCAAAATCTTCATTTAATAAATCACGCAACATTGATGTTGCCCGACTCATTTCTCCTATTATTTTTTCACGAGGTTTGGCTGTTTTTAAGGCTGCCATTCCTGCATCCCATTTGGCAATTGATTCACGGAGGTCTTTATCCAACTCCTCCACTTCTTTACCCTCTGCGACTGTTCTCACAATTACCCCAAAATTGGCTGGTTTAATCGAAGACATCAATCTTTGAAGTCGCTGACGTTCGGTTTTTGCCGTTATTTTTTTGGAGATATTCACCCCATTTGAAAAAGGAACAAGCACTGTATAACGTCCCGCAATTGAAATATCGCAAGACAAACGAGGTCCTTTTGTTGAAATGGGTTCTTTGACGACTTGCACTAAAACTAAGGTGTTTTTACTTAACACTTTGTCAATTTTATCGTGCTTATCAATCTCAGGCTCTAATTTGAAATTATCTAAACGTCCTGATTTTACTCTTTCAGCGATAACTTCTTTCGTAAATTTGTTTAGGGAATTGACATTTGGGCCTAAATCATGATAATGGAGAAAAGCATCCTTTTCGTATCCAATATCAATGAAGGCAGCATTCAATCCCGTAACCATCTTCTTGACCGTTCCGAGATATATATCTCCAACAGAAAAGTGTGGCTCGGACTCCTCTAAGTGATACTCCACAATGCGTTTATCTTGCAACAAAGCAATGCGATCACCTTTGGGAGTCGAATTGATAATTAATTCGTTACTCACAGGTGAATTAAGCATTTAGAAATGATAGAATGAGAAGAAGATCATTTGAATGATTGGAAGAAACCTTAATTTAAGGCTAAAATTCCTTCGCATATTTTAAAAATAGTAAATCATCAAATTATCAAATTGAATTTGTGAGTATTGAGATAAGTCGCTAATAATCAATTATTTATAGATATGTTCGAGCCTATTAAGAAAAAGAGTTTTCGATTTCTGATTTAGGAAAATTATTGGTACTGGCGTTAGGTAATTGGCCATCAGCCTTGAGTTGATTTTCAACTAATAGCTGAAAACGGAAAGCTCACAGCTATTATCAATAATTAAAGGAAAAAATTTGTCTACAATATTTTTTTTAGACTGACTTTTAAATGTGGGTGACGTGCTTGGATACATTAGAAGGAAGATGAATAATCACATATTCATAATTAGTATGTTTTTCTTTTACTAATAACTGCGACCTAATACCAATTTTTACCAAATGTCATATCCGATAATTACCTAAACAGTTGAAAGTTAGACTATTAAGCAATTAAATTATTTTTTTAAGGCAACAATCTCACAAAAACAACAAAACAGGCAAATTCCAATTTATGAATTTTGCCTGTTTTTTATTAAGGGGTTGGGGGTTGGGATTTAGGATATGATGGCTTAATTGAAGCAATTTAACCACCATCTCCTAACGCCAAACACCTAATCCCTCATCTATTTCTTCTTGTGTCTATTCTTTCTAAGACGCTTTTTTCTTTTGTGCGTTGAGATCTTGTGTCCCTTTCTTTTCTTTCCGCAAGGCATGATTTTAAAAGTTTTAAATGTTAAATAATTTATTTTTAATGTTTAATGCTCGTTTTTGATTTATAACCAAAACCCCAATGCTGGCTTACACCTTAGTTGATTTTTGATAAAATATCATTAGCGGCGGCTTTTTCTTGAGGGTCTTTGCTGTTCGAAAGAACTTGCCCTAAAATTTGCCTTGCCTCCGTTTTTCTATCCAATTCTGCTAAACAGTATCCTAAATTTAAAGCTGCCTTGAGATTAGCAGGATTGTTTAGGAGAATTTGCTTGAAACGGTCTACCGCTTTTCCAAATTGGTTGGACCGTATCGATAGTATTCCTAAGCTAAACAACGCTGGTTCATAATCTGGTTCCTTTGCAATTACATCTCGCAACATCATGATTCCCTGCATGGGTGTTTGAGTTGCCGTATAGGTCATTGCCATATTGGTTTTTGCCAAGAGATTATTTGGGTTTTTATCCAATACTTTTTGATAAATTCCACGGGTTAATTCTCCCATTCTCACGGTCTTATCGTTGTCCAAGGCATAAGTGAAAGCTTCGTAATACAAGCCTCCAGCTTTCATTAAATTGCTTTCCGAAGGCTCAAATTTAGCTACTTCATTGGCATAGTAAGCGGCACTGTCAAAGCGAGTATATTGAACGAATTGCAAAATTAAAGCATTAGCAGCGGCAGTCTTGTTTTTGGCAGAACTTTTGATGTAAACATCTTTCAAATTACTAATCACCTGCTGCTGTTCAACACTTAGGGATTCTGTGTGATTTTCTGTGACCGACGGGGCATCAGATTTGACATTTTTGTCTCGATTTGCGGTAGCTGCGACGTTTTCTTTTGCAGGTTGTTGAAGAGTCTTTTTTTCATTATCGACAACTACTTTTGGAAGACTGTACAAGCCTACAATGGTGACAATTGCCGTGGCAATAATTGCGATAAAAGACTTTTGCATTTTAAGTGTGATTTAATTGACATTAGCTGTTGGTTGTTAGTTATTCGAATCGAAAAAAAATTTGTTCAACTAATAACTAACAACGAATAGCTCAATTATTATGTATTGGATTTCACTTGCTCAACGAATGATTTTGCAGGTTTGAAACTTGGAATAAAGTGTTCAGGGATTTCAATTGTAGTATTTTTAGAGATGTTACGAGCAATTTTATGAGCCCTTTTTTTGTTTACGAAGCTCCCAAATCCTCTTACGTAAACCGCTTCTCCTTTTGCGAGATTGTCTTTAATTACTGAGAAAAACGCCTCAATTGCACTTGATACATCTGCTTTGTCGATGCCAGTTTTGTCTGAAATTTCTACGATTACGTCTGCCTTAGTCACTTGCTGAAAATTTAAAGTTAAAAAATATAATGAACGATGATGGTTTTTTCGTTACTTTACTGATAATGAACGCATTAACTAAAGGAAGGTATGCTTATGCGAATATTACAATAACCCCTGAATTCTTAGGGGACACAAAGGTAAGGCTTTGATTTTAATTATGAAAGAAACAAAAAAAATAAATATGTCGTTTTTTTTTGTAAATGCTTAATAATTAGACATTTGGCAGTTAGGTAAACGATAGACCACTTGCATCAGGAAGTTTATGTTGCAATCTTTTCTAATTAGAAGGTTGTAACTTAGAGTAATATTTAATTGTTAAGAAACTCTTCAACTCACAATGTATCACCATTTTTTCTCGCAAAAAATAACTGTTTGGTACCAAACGCACAAACGTGATTTGCCATGGCGGAATATTCGTAACCCTTATTATATCTGGCTTTCTGAGATTATACTCCAGCAAACACGGGTGGTGCAGGGAATGCCGTACTATTATAAATTTATTAAAACCTTCCCCACTGTTCAAGATTTGGCCTCAGCTGATGAGAAAGATGTGCTCCGACTTTGGCAGGGTTTGGGCTATTATTCGAGGGCGAGGAATTTGCATGCAACCGCAAAAACGGTGGTTCGCCATCACGATGGAAAATTTCCGAATACATACTACGAGCTACTGAAATTGAAAGGAATTGGAACCTATACTGCTGCGGCAATTGCCTCCTTTGCCTTCGGTGAAAAAGTGGCGGTGTTGGACGGCAACGTATACAGGGTTCTTTCAAGAGTCTTTGGAGAAACTACAGACATTGCTAGCAATGAGGCTAAAAAGGTATTCACAAAAATTGCTGAAACGGTGCTGCCCAGTCAAGATTGTGATCTTCATAATCAAGCAATTATGGAGTTTGGGGCAATTCAATGCACCCCCTTTTCGCCTAATTGCATGTTTTGTCCGCTTTCACTGGAATGTGTGGCAAATGCTACGGGGCAGGTGGGGACATTACCCAAAAAATCTAAAAAATTAAAAGTTCGAGAAAGATATTTTAATTATTTTGTCATTGAACAAAATCGTAATTTTGCTATGCACGAACGAACAAACAAAGATGTATGGTCGGGTATGTATGATTTTTATCTAAAAGAACTACCTGAAAATACGGATTCGTTGGGAGATATTATTGACGAGGATGATTTTCTAAAGGACTTGGTAAAAAATTCTATAATTAAAAGAGAGTCAATTATTTACGTACATATTTTAACGCACCAAAAGATTCAAACAAAGTTTTGGCATATTGAAATTTATCCTGATTTTGTGGTAAATTTACCTGCGGGCTTTCGCTGGTACTCACTTAATGACGTAGATGATTTACCCAAATCAACTTTGGTGAACAATTATTTGACCTCTTTTATTTTTGCAAACAATTAACATAAAAAAATATCACTTTAACCTAAATTTCAAGTGGCTTCAAATATTTTACACTCATAAAAATAGTGAAAAATAGATATAGATTTTAAAGATTTCTGTAAATTCATAAAATTTTAAACAAAAACTACAACCATGGCAGGCGTAAACAAAGTAATTTTATTAGGAAATCTCGGCTCAGATCCTGAGGTTCGTTCTTTACCAAGTGGTTCAAAAGTAGCATCATTCAGCATTGCCACTTCTGAATCATATAATAACAAAGAAGGTGTTCGGGTTGAACAAACCGAATGGCACAGAATTGAGCTTTGGGATAATTTGGCAAATATCGCCGAACAATACCTCCACAAAGGCGATTCTGCTTACGTGGAAGGTAAAATAAGAACTGAAGAATATACGGACAAGGATGGCATTGCTCGTAAAATAGTAAAAATCAGAGGCACATCATTGACCTTAGTTGGTAGCAAAAATGCTGGCAACAATCAAGAAGGCGGTTCAGCGGCACCACGTCCTGCTCCTCCAAAAGTAGTAACGCCTACGCCCGAATTTGAAACAAATGCTGGCGGCGACGCAAGCGATGATTTACCATTTTAATCGTTCCAAGGTTTTGGGGATTAGGTTGAAAGCGTTAGATTTGATGCCGTAATATCTCAACATGATCTAAATTTTTAACCTGAGCCTTAAAACCCTAACAAAAATATTTTGGAAACACAATTATCCGAGGAACCTCACCCGATTTTGGTGCTTTTAACACAAGTTGAAAGCACCTCTCAATACAGTGTCTTTGGAATCAATGTCTTGGCTCTAATAGGTCTATTGTTTCTTTCGGCCTTATTAGCAGGTTCTGAAGTTGCCTTTTTTTCTCTCTCCTCCGAAGAACGTGCTGCTTGTCGTGAAAGCGAAAGTAATCGAGAAAAGACAATCGCAAAATTGCTGGATAAACCTCAGCAATTGTTAGCCACTCTCCTGATTTTCATCAACTTAGTCAATATTACATTCATTACCATTGCCACTTACATGACGGAGCAAATTGTCGGTGAAAAGGAAAAAGAAGGATTGATTGCAACCCTGATTTTATTGGTAGGTGTAACTTTTATCATTACTTTTTTTGGAGAATTAATACCAAAAGTGTGGGCTCAGCAAAATAATTTACGTTTTGCCAAAATTACAGCTCAGTTGATCTACGTGGCAACGACCATATTTTCTCCACTTTCCTCCGTTTTATTAGGAATTAGCAATATAATCGAAAAAAGGGTTGAACGCAAAGGCTACAGCATAACAGCCGACGAATTAAACCATGCTTTAGAAATTACTACCGGCAAAGATACAAGCTCTCAAGAGAAAGACATTTTGAAAGGAATTGTAAATTTTGGCAGTATATCTGCCAAAAGTGTGATGCGCTCTCGAAGGGATATTACCGCTTTTGATTTCAATTACGATTTTCATGAATTGATGGATAAAATTAATAAATCTGGTTATTCCCGAGTACCAGTATATAAAGAAACCATTGATAAAATTGATGGCGTTCTATACATGAAAGACCTTTTACCGCACATTGATAAAGATGAGAATTTTAAATGGCAAGCATTAATTAGAACCGCTTATTTTATTCCAGAAAGTAAAAAAATTGACGATTTACTGTATGATTTTCAAGAAAAACGAGTTCACATGGCGGTAGTGGTGAATGAATACGGCGAAACAGAAGGCATTGTAACGATGGAAGATATCATCGAAGAAATCGTTGGCGATATTCACGATGAATCGGATGTTGAAGATTTAGGATACGTAAAACTGATTGATGGTTCTTTTGAATTTGAGGGAAAAGTTGCACTAAACGATGTTTGTCGAGCCTTAGAAATTGAAAATGATTATTTCGACAAAGTTCGAGGCAACAGCGAGTCATTGGGTGGATTGATGATTGAGTTGTTCCAACGATTGCCTCATGCAGGCGAAGAAATTGAATATGAGAAATTCAAGTTTAGAATGTCTTCTGTGGATACTCGAAGAATTAAAAAAGTAAAAGTGACGCTAATTATTGAGATTGACGAGATAAGTCGAGAGTTATCCTAAAAACTTTAAACCTATGAAAAAATATTTTTTATTCATACTTTGTGTATCCTGTAGTCAATTGATAACGCCGATTGATAGTTTTGACGATGGTCGAGACTTGGGCGTAATTGAAAATATTGGCCAAATACCAGAAGCATCTGGAATTGTAGCTAGCTATCTGAATAAGGGCTTTTTGTGGACGCACAATGACAGTGGTGATAGAAATCGTATTTTTTTGTTGGATGCTAACGGCAAAGGCACCCGTGAATTTAATTTAGAAGGAGCCACCAATCGTGATTGGGAAGCAATTTCGATGGCTCAATTTCCTGAAGGCTCATACCTTTATGTTGGAGAAATTGGTGATAATAATGCCGTTCATGCCGAGTCGGCGATTTATAGAGTTCCAGAGCCTGATATTACGGCAACTAACGCTCAATATTTTACGCTCAAAAATATTCAAAAGATAACATTCAAATATCCCGATGGACCAAGAGATGCGGAGTGTTTTTTGATTGATCAGGTTTCCAAAGATATTTTTATTATTAGTAAACGTGAGAATAACAAACGCTTGTACAAATTGACTTACCCACAATCTTATACCCAAACAACTACCGCTGAATTCATCCAAGAATTGAATTTTTCGAATATTCCGGGTACCCCGAATTATATAACGGATGGAAATATTTCGGTTGATAACAAAGAAATTATTATCAAAAATTATGTGCAAATATTTCATTGGAGAAGAAATACGAACGAAAGTATTTCTGAGGCTCTAAAACGCCCGCCAACAATGCTTCCATACACAGCGGAACCTCAGGGGGAAGGTGTTTGTTTCGCACAAAATGGTACCGGATATTATTCGATAAGCGAAACTGGTCCTAATTTTTTGCCTGTTCATTTGTATCTTTATCAGCGGAAGTAATTCACGAAAAGGAGATGGAAGAAAGAAGACTAGGGAAAGGGAAATGGAGAAAAAATACAACATTGAACATTTTGGGAAAATAAGAAAGCAATAGAAATCCTATTGCTTTCTTATTTTAAGGACATATTTGAGAGGTTTTTTAGAAACATTAACCTTGTAATGAGTGAGTTTTATTAAGATTTCAGTAATGTCATTTTCATGGTAAAACCTGATTTTTATGGAAGAATTAAACGGTAGAACAATAGAATCTGAATCCTCTATTAATCTAAAATCGTCATAAGTACATTCCAACGAATTGCCTTTTAAATCTTTGAATGACTTTCTTGTAATGTGTTTTTTCGATTTATCATACGAGATTTCTACCTCAATATCTCCTTCTTTACCGGTAATAATCAAAAGCGAATCTTGCTTAACTATTTCATAATTATCTTCATTTAGACCCTCAATATCATCAATGATTAAATTTTGAATATCCAAATGAGTTACTCGAAAACCTAAAATATCAGAAATATTCGCCATTTTATGATTTATAACTTGGCCATTAATTCTGTCCAGAAAAACCAAAGAATCCTTAGAAATAATACCTCTCCCAAGTTCAAGTACGTTATGTAAACTCAACCAAATTAAACTATCTTTCTTTATTCTGATTTCAGCTTTACCGTTAAAATTTTGCTTATTTTTTTGATATTCAAACTTTGTTTTTATTTCTATATCACTAAAAGAGCGTTCTTGATAGTTAATTTCCTTTAAAATGGACTGTCGCTTTCTTACAGGCAATTTTAAAGTTGAATCAACTGCATTTGAAGGCTTATTAGAGGATACAGTTAAAGTATCCATTTTTTCATATATTGATTCAGTTTCCTGTTTTATCGGATGATTTTTTACAGATTTACAACCTATAAATTGAAAATATAAAAGTGATAATAGAAGATAATTTTTTAAAAACATATTTAGTATTCTTTATTTTTTATTAATCCTGAAATTATAAAAGAAATTATGGTATTTACAATAAAAAATGGATTTGAACCAATTAAAAAACTCTTTATTGCATCAAACATTTCTTTCAAATTTTTCTTGTACGGCCACCGCCTTATCAGCATCAAAATCATCGAATGCCACAAATCTAAGTTCTTTTTTCAAGCGCATCATGTAGGCAAGTCCCAAAATAATTTCGCCCATATCAAACGAGCCATCGGAATTTTCTTCTACGTAAAAAACTTCATCAATATATTCCCGAACCCAAGGTTTATGTTCTAATTTCTTATTGGTTAGAAGATAATCGATATTTCCCGCTTGATCGCACGAGCGAAGGAATTCATTGCCTTAGAAAAAGGTAGAAACACAGAGGAATGAGAACGGTTGAGACATGAGATTTTCGATTTATGATTTTCGATTGCGGAATAAAAGGAAATCGAAAATTTTTGAGTGATAAACTTTCCGAAAGTTATTTTTACTTTCGGAAAGTTCTGGACATAGCTTTCGTAAATATAAACATACCAATTAAAACCTTGAAAATCAATACCCTAGACCATATTCTCCAAGAACGCTAAAAGCAATCTAACGCCAAAAGCAGTTCCTGTGCGTTGTGGAGCGAATTCTACGTCACCAAAAGCCGTTCCTGCAATGTCGAGATGCGCCCAATTTTGATGATTATCAGTGAATACTTCCAAAAATTTTGTGGCTGAAATGGCTCCTGCCATGGGCTTGCCCGAATAATTACGAACATCGGCAATATCCGAAGTAATGTCTTCTTTGTAAACATCCCAAAGTGGCAAGCGCCACAGTCTTTCGCCCGTTTGGTCGGCGGCTTTTGTGAGTTTTTGGGCTAATTCATCATTATTTGTAAACATCCCTGCGGCATGATAGCCCAAAGTGGCCACACAACTGCCCGTGAGCGTGGCTAAATCAATCATGGTATCGGGTTGGTAGTTTTTAACGAGATAATTTAAACCATCAGCCAAAATCAATCTTCCTTCCGCATCCGTATCAATAATTTCAATGGTTTTACCGGAATAAGAACCAATTACATCACTCGGTTTGAAAGATTTTCCATCCACCGAATTCTCACAAGCGGGAACAATACCAATCAAATGCAGGGGTAATTTCAACTTTGCGGCTAATTCAATCGTACCAAAAACGGCTGCCGCTCCACCCATATCCGACTTCATGAGGTGCATATTGGTGGAAGATTTTATCGAGATTCCACCCGTATCAAAAGTTACGCCTTTACCTACTAAACCAATTTTGTGCTGAGCTTCGGGCGATTTGTATTCCATGATAATCAAAACGGGTGGGTGTTCACTGCCTTGTCCAACTGCCAAAAGCGCATCTAATTTCTGAGATTTAAGTTGCTGTTTCTCTAAAATCGTTACGGAATAATCAAACTTTTTACCCGAATCTATCGCCCATTTTGCTAAAATATATGGCGTTTTCTTATTGGCGGGAGCATTCATCAAATCAAACATTTGCATCTGCGTTTTTGAAATAGCTTTGCCTCGAACGATTGCTTTTTCGGCAGTTTCTGCCTTAGATAAAATATTAATAACTCCCTCTTTTTCAAATACCGGGAACGTTTTTCTACCTTCCGTTTTGTATAAGTCCAAATCATAACCACCTAACATTGAACCAATTACAGCATATTCAATCCATTCATCTGGCAAATTCTGAGCATCAATCGTAACTTCATTGGGGAGTTTGGTTTTTTGGTGTAAAAACAAGGTTCTAAAGCCTTTGATAATATCGGACGACTTAGGTTTTTCGCCTAAACCCAATAAAATAATTTTTTGGTTATTGGGAGAATAAACCACTTGAAATTCTTTTAAATCAGCTTTGAAATCATGTTTTAATAATTCAAGGTTCAATTCAAAGTCAACACTGAGTTGTAGAAGTAGATTTTCCAAAGTGTCATTTTGTAAAAACGAAACAATAATAACCTTTGATTCAGGATTTAGCTGAGAAATATGGTTGATTTTCATGTTATAAACACCGAATCTCCTGATTCGGTTTAAGAATCGTTGTTGCCGAATCAGGAGATTCAGTACACAATAAACAAAAAATGCCACCCCAAAAGGTGGCATTACGTGAATGGTTAATATTCATCTTCGTTAAAGAAGAAATCATCTTTTGTCGGGTAATCAGGCCAGATTTCTTCGATGCTTTCATACGGTTGCCCGTCATCTTCTAATTCTTGGACGTTTTCGACAACTTCTAAAGGCGATCCTGTACGGATTGCGAAGTCAATAAGTTCGTCCTTTGTGGCAGGCCATGGTGCATCTTCGAGATAGGATGCTAGTTCAAGTGTCCAGTACATAATCTATGATTTTAGTTACGATTAATTACTCATTTAATTACAAAAAATAAGAATATTAACTTGTAAATTCTTATTTTTTTATTAGGACTGCAAAAGTATAATTTTTTTGCTTAGGAAAAACTTTTTTAATAAAAAATTCTTTAGCTGGATTAACTAATTTTATGTAAAATAAATTATCTTGAAGAAAACAATCTCTAAAAATGAGTTTTAATCATAAATCTATCAAAATTGAAGTCTGTGCTTTCTCGCTAGAATCATGTCTGGCGGCTGAAAAAGGTGGGGCAAATCGCATCGAACTTTGCGGTTCGATGTACGAAGGAGGCACCACGCCCTCATCTGGTTTAATACAAGTTGCTAAACAACGAATCAGCATCGAAATTCATGCCATGATTCGCCCACGTGGAGGAGATTTTTGCTATTCGGGGGATGAAATTTCCGTCATGCAAGCAGACATACGCATGGCAAAACAACTTGGATGTGAAGGAATCGTTTTGGGAATTTTACAACCGGATGGACAAGTAAATATTGCCCAGACCAAAGCATTGGTCGCTTTAGCAAAACCCATGCAAGTAACTTTTCACCGAGCCATCGACATGACACCCGATTATTCAAGAGCCCTGGAAGATGTTATTGATACGGGTTGTGGTAGAATTTTGACTTCGGGGCAAAAAAATACGGCCATGCAAGGAATTGAGCAGCTAGCCGATTTAGTAAAACAAGCCAACGGAAGAATCGAAATTATGGCAGGAAGTGGTGTAAATGCCGATAATGCTCAAACGCTCCTACACACGGGCGTAAATGCTTTACACCTCACGGGCAAGAGTATTCGTAATTCAGAAATGGTTTATCGGAAAGAAGGAATTGCCATGGGCGCACTTTCAGATGTCCCGGAATACGAAATTGTTTATTCAGACGCTGAGAAAATTCGGGCGGTGGTGGAGTGTTTGTAAAACAGAACTGTGCACTACTTGGCAGAATAGTCTTCCAATATCCATAGCCAAGGGTTTAACCCCCTCGCTATGGATATTGGAGGAAATTTGTTCTCCCGATTAACCTTTCCGCCAAATAATACATAATTCCGTTGAAAATAGGTAAAGTTTTGTGATCCGGCAGAAAATTTCAAACTCATTATTATCAATCTCCTGGTATACGAGAGAAAGATTTCAAACATTTTTTCTCCTAAACTAACAGAATGCCTCGCTACGACCGCAATAACAGCCATTTACGTATTTTTTCTTAGAGAAGGTTCTGCAAATAAGCGGATATTTGAGCAATGCAACTGGTGAATAAATCCGGTTTTAAGATTAAAGTGAAAATTACCCCAAAAGCCGCTCCGTATAAATGGGCAGAATGGCCGATGTTATCTAAATTTCGTTTTGACATATAAATTGAATATGCCGTGTATAAAATAGCAAACACAAAGGCGGGCATTTGAATAAAATAAACGTACATAATGGATGTTGGAGCAAACAAAATAGTAGCAAAAATCACCGAAGAAACCCCACCAGAAGCGCCTAATGCATTGTATCCACGATCATTTTTATGGTCAACGTAGGATGGAACGTTCGCAACAATTATTCCGACTAAATACAGCACTGCGTATAAAATCCCGCCCGTTGTTTCACCAAAAAGAGCAGAAAAGTAGTATTCAATATTGGGGCCAAAGAAATACAAAGTCAGCATATTAAAGAACAAATGTCCGTAATCAGCATGCAGAAATCCTGAGGTAAGGAAACGGTAATATTCTTGGTATTTTTGAACAGAATAAGGATTCATAATCCACTTGCTCATAATGCTTTGATTGTTCCAAGCGTAAAGGCTAAGGGCAACGGTAATTCCTATAAAAATGAAGGTTAGTGACATATTTTGGGTTAATAATTTGTTAAGCGACAGCCGCCAAATGATAAAATACTTCGTTCATAGCCGCTTGTTTTAGAAAGCCTTTCACCGATAAATCTTCATTGAGTTCTTCCCACGAAAC
>Ga0114959_10002218_pt1 | contig 16248 bp, 8 predicted proteins | sample C_130625_EF_Meta_FD_87317 | JGI IMG/M metagenome (GOLD analysis project Ga0114959, IMG submission 87317) | Freshwater microbial communities from Lake Croche, Canada to study carbon cycling - C_130625_EF_MetaG | ecosystem: Environmental > Aquatic > Freshwater > Lake | place: Lake Croche, Canada...
CCGTTTCGGTATCTGTTAATCTTGCATTTATTACCAAAACATCATTTAAGATATAAATATCCCCAACTAATAGGTATTTTACACCTAATAACTTACCGGCTTTTACAGAGGACGACTTATCGACTGCAGAAGACGCTTGAAAATTTTGCTCTTTTAAAATCTTCTGAATTTGTGCTCGTTCTACGAGTTGAAGTCTTTTGGGGGATACGTTTGCTTCAATATCGGAAATAAGCATACTGCTCATTGCTTTTCCTAATCCATCATATTTTGCAATGCCACTTGTATTCTCAAAATCAAGTATGGCAACTTTTATTATTTGCGAATATCCTTTCAAGAAAAACAAAACACCAATTATTCCTAATAATAAATATTTTCTCATCATCATTTCCTCGCTATTTTTAAAGCTACCTTAAGGTAAGTCTCCGAACAATTTTTAAAATAGGGATCACCTTTCAACATCATAATAATTTCATTTTCGGTTAAGTTAGTGGGATAACCTTTAAGCGAATTTTGAATAGAATTTGCCCATGAAAGGATATAATTTGATTCCATCTCACTCACAAAATTTTCACCATTCTTTTTGATCATAAAATAATCAAGATATGTCTTTTTATAAGTTATTGAATTTAATATCGTTTGTAGGCTTTTATATTTCTCATCCATTTCACAGAAATTAATTGAAAAAGGATCTTTTGAAGCTAACTTTTGATCATTTTTAATATTCAATTTTATTAAATCAAGCTTTGATATTTGGAAATCAGGATGCTTTTCGCAAAAAACAGATAATTCATAAACATCAATGTGCTTAGTATTTAATCTAAATATCAAATAATCATTAAAATCACTTTTAGTTTCTGCGATTATATCACGATATGATGTGATGATAGATTTGTCAGTCTTTTCATCAATTAACTCTTGAAATTCTAAATTAGGTTCCAAATATTGTTTTTTCTTCAATTGAAAATATTTCAAAAAAGATTCTACACAAGCTTTTGATTCACCATTAGCTTTATATATTCTTGCGTTTGCAAGAAATTCAATAGCTTTATTTGCAGATGTGAATAATTTTGAATTGGAAACAGATTCCTCAAGTATTTTTAAATCCGTAGCAAGATCATTTATTTTAATCTCGGCATTTTCAATTTTCTCTTTAACAACAACTAATTCTTTTTTTATTTCATTAATTTCCAAACTTAAATCGTCCAAATATTTAAAATTCGGACTAAAATCTTGAATTGTATTTATCAGTTCTTCAGCTTTTTTTATGTTTCCAGTATCTTTAGCTGCAATAGCATTCCCGAAAGTGGTAATTGTCGCAACATTTACTTCTTTATCTGCAATGGTTGGTTCCGTGAATGGCATTGAAATAGCTGTAGCTAAATCCTGTGCAATATTTGTTTTTAGATTAAGCCAACCAACTAGTTTCCCTTCTTGTTTTTTACTGAATTTAATATCACCCGTTTCGGTATCTGTGAGTCTTGCATTTATCACCAATACATCATTTAGGATATAAATATCCCCAACTAACAAGTATTTTACACCTAATAATTTACCTGCATTTACAGAGGACGACTTATCGACTGCTGAAGATGCTTGGAAATTTTGCTCTTTTAAAATCTTCTGAATTTGTGCTCGTTCTAAGAGTTGTAGTCTTTTTGGGGATACGTTTGCTTCAATATCGGAAATAAGCATACTGCTCATTGCTTTTCCTAAGCCATTGTATTTTGCAATACCACTAATATTCTCAAAATCGAGGATGGCCACTTTTATGGTTTGAGCACTTAGTTTTGTAAAACTTATAAAAATAATTGCAATGAATATTACTGTATTCTTCATTTTCATTTAATTTTCGAGATTAAATTTTTTGCTGGTTCAAACTCTGGATATGCCGTTGTAATTTTAGTCTGAATTTCTTTTGCTTTTTTCATATTTCCATTATCAAAATAATCTAATGCTTGTGAATACAAGTTTGCATCTTCAAAAGATAAGGCCTTAGTTTTCTCATTAACCTCAATAGCTTTCTTTTCTGCATCTGATAATTTTATATCAAGTGTGTTAATTATTTTCCATGATAATTGTTTTTGAATTTTAAAAAAATTAGATGTTTGCCCATCTACTCCATCGGCTTTTAATATTTTACCTGTTTCAACATCAATAAATCTAGCATCCAATCTCAAGCTTCCCATCATCTCAAAGTAACCTCCGGTTAAAATAATTTGAGCGCCTAATAGTTTACCAACTTTTGACGCTGTATTTGGATCAAATTCTTTACTATTATTTAATTTGTGTTCTTTTAAAATGCTTTCTAATTTATCTCTTTCGACAATTGCTAACATATTTATATTTGATAAATCTGTAATGAGCATATCAGCTAAACCTTTTTTTAATTTATCTAAAGAAGGTTCTCCTCCAGAATTATCAAAATAAATTATAGCAATTCTTTTAGCATTCTTATCCTTTGTTCTTGCATTAAGATCTTTTGTTGCTGTTAAGTCATCAGTGCTAGACATGTTTTTTAATTCACCATCCCCTTTAACAATTTCTTTTACCTCTTTTAAATCACTACCAATATTGGATGTAACCGAATTTTGTTGATGCTGAAAAAATAAGATAGATCCAACAATAAGTAAGATTAAAGCAATACCTATGATTACTAAAGAATTACGCTTTTTTATAGATGATGTATCTTTTTTTAATTCTGTTGTATCTGTTTTGATTTCTGATACTGTATTTTTTATCGACACAATATTCCCTGAAATCTCTTTGTTATCTTCCTTTAATGAAGTGATAAAATCCTCCATATTTGATTTCGATAAATCTAAATAGGTATCAGGGTCAATTTCAGTCTTTTTTGCATTTTTGAGAATATCAGCAATCGTTTTGTAGTATTCATTCAGTGCTTCAATTTGGATATTGGAAACTTTCTTATTGTGTGCAATAGCATTTCTAATAACTCGAATATCTTCAAGAATATACCTCAATGAATCTCTTGTTGATTTTGAAAGTTCTATTTCAGAAGAATGAAATATTTCTTCAATTCCTTTAAATATATTTTTATCTAATAAAATATTAGATAACTCACTAAATGTTGTTCCACTTAATATTCCAGATTTATCAGCACTTTTTATCCATTTATTAATAACATCTTGTTTGAATAATTCTTGTAATTTTAATAGAACATTCTCCTTGCCTCCTAATTGCTCGGTTATAACATCTCTAATAATCAATTCAAGCGCTCTTACTTGTTTAATAGCAATCTCTTCTGAGCTTAATGCTTTTTCAAATTCAAAAGAAATACTCATGTTATTAGTTATAGTTTCTAGCCATAGAGCAACTCTTAAACAAGCAATTCTTCCTTTTTTTGAATCATTTTGATGTGTATAAAATTGCCTTAACGCTTCTTCAAATTCATTCAACATGCCCTCATTAAGCTGAATTAAGCTTGCGATTTTACTTGATGACAACTTTCCTTTAAGTGTTTTCCAATTTGCAAGAGAAAATTCAGCAGCATTAGCATCTATCTTTAAAACAACATTGTTAAGTGTGCTTTGAATTTCTGTTATCAATAATTGATTTGTCATAACTTACTATTTTTAGTATTGTAAAAAACTAATATATATAAACTAAACCATTAATAACAACTTAGATTTAAATTATCCTAAATTCATCAACAAGCCCGCTAGAAATGATACTATAATAACTCAATAAGCGCAATAACAAATAATTGTATCGAAGAATTCTGTTTCAATACTGATTTTCAAGAAAGATCATTAAATCAAATAGCCATATCACTTATAGGTGCGGCATATAATAACAACCCTAGTAAGATACTCATACTTTTAAAACAAATATATTTAACCAAATCATTTAAAGTGGTAAAACAAAGTCTGGCTTAGCATACATTGAAAAATACAATCCAAAATATAAATTGATTGCTAATAAAAATTTTCATATGACAAGGTTTGATCATTTACAACCATACTCCTTTTTAGTTTAAAGTTACTAATTATATAATTTTAAACTGTCCAAAAAAATTTGTTTACTTATTAAGTCTTAAGGTTCGATTTTAATGGGTTTTGAATAACTATTTACAGATTTCTTTTTTAAAGTTGCCAAAAATGTATTAATTTTACATTTTTAAGAACGAATAAGTGTAAATATAATACATTAAATGGAACGAAAGATAGCGAAAATTTTAAAAGATTGGAAAAAATCAAAGAGCCGGCTTCCATTACTTTTATATGGCGCAAGGCAGGTAGGTAAAACCTATACGCTGCTGCATTTCGGAAAATCAGATTTTCAAAATGTTGTGTATCTAAACTTTGAAAATAATACCGAATTACAGAAAATTTTTGCCGGTGACATCAGCCCAAAACAGTTGTTACCACAACTACAGTTAATTGCCGGACAATCCATATTTGAAGAAAAAACCCTGTTAGTTTTTGATGAAGTACAAACTTGTGAAAGAGCACTTACTTCATTAAAATATTTTGCCGAGCAAGCCCCAAAAATTCCTGTGGTGGCTGCTGGTAGTTTATTGGGGGTTGCTATAAACCGAGAACAATATTCATTTCCTGTAGGAAAGGTACAAATTGAACACCTAAACCCAATGGACTTTGAAGAGTTTTTATGGGCAATGGACAAAAAAGAAGCCGTTGCGATCATTAAAGACTGCTTCGATAATAGAAAAGAATGCAGTTTGCATGCCCATTTTATGGAGTTGTTCAAGCTGTACATTTCTTTAGGTGGGATGCCGCAGGTAGTAAACGAATACATAAAAAACAAAGACTTCAACTTTGTAATATCCTTACAGAAAAACATTTTGGATTCCTATATTGCGGATATGGCAAAGTATGCCACTCCTATGGAAACGGTAAAAATAATGGCCACTTACAACAGTATACCATCACAATTAGCCAAAGAAAACCGCAAGTTCCAATACAAACTCATTAAATCAGGCGGCAGGGCAAGTAACTATGAAGCACCACTGGATTGGCTTAAATCATCTGGTTTGATTGTAAAAGTGCACAAATGCCATCCGCCACAAGTACCTTTAATTGCTTTTGCCTCCCCCGATTTTTTTAAAGTGTATGTATCCGATACCGGATTGCTTTGCTCCAAACTGGGTTTAAATAATCAAAGTCTTTTTATTCAGCCCTTTGATTTAATTGGTATCAAGGGAGTTATTGCCGAAAACTATGTAGCTACAGCGCTTAAAACCAACGGATATGAACCTTATTATTGGGAATCTGAGGGAAAAGCGGAAGTTGATTTTATCATCCAAAACAAACAGGGACAAATTATTCCTATTGAAGTAAAATCATCAGAAAATGTAAAAGCCAAAAGCTTATCCCTATTTTTAAAGCGATACCAGCCTGAGTTTGGCTACAAAGTATCCGCAAAAAATTTCGGGTTTGAAGGGAATGTATATTCAATTCCGTTGTATGCTGTTTTTTGTGTTTGAGAAGATTTAAATGAAACTACTCTGGCAATTAACTTACAATCATCCGACATTTACCCATTGTCACCTCATCATTTTCTATTATTTCAACATTAGGGAATGTATGTCTCAAATTATTAAATGATATTAATTCGAATTCTATTTCTACACATTCTTCATCTTGAGAAATTTCATAAGTTAATGGATGAATTTCAATTCTTGAAATTTGACTTAATGTCTGTAAATATTCTATTAATTCATTTTTCCCGTTTTCGAAATCAAAGATTGTAAGATTTTTGCACATAAAATATTTTTAATTCAAAAGTAACAAAAACATTACTTTATACAAAGCCTTCATTATTCACCTCATCCACACCGGCAACTCCCCTTCTTTCACTAATTCTTTGGCAAGCCTTATTGCATTTGCAACAGCTTCTTGTGTAGGTTCTTCACCTAATCCAATATCTTCTTTTCTTATTTCTGCTGATTGAATGTAATAATCTAAGGCATATTCTTTATAATTTAGTGCTTCATAGCACTGAGCTATTTGAAAAGATATCCCACCTTTTTTTAATATTGCTAATGCTTTTTGATAATGCTCTATCGCTACCTCATAATTATTTAAAGTTTGGCAGCAATCTCCAATATTAAAATATAAAGTTCCAACATCCTCATGATTTGCACCCAAGGTTTTTAATCTTATCGCTAAGCTTTTTTTAGAATATTCTAATGCTTTGTCATATTCCCCTTTATCATACCATGTATTACCAATATTTCCATACAAGGTGGCCATATCAGAATGGTCCTTATCCAAGATTCTTAATCCGATTGACAAGCATCTTTCATAATACTCAAGGGCTTTATCGTTGTCGTTTTTACTGAACAATATAAATCCTATTACACAATAAGAGTGAAACACATCTAGATGCTCTTGGCCAAAGTTTTTTAAATAGATTGCCAAGCATTTTTCTAAATATTCCAAGGCTTTGTCGAATTCGCCTTTACTATTAAACATCTCACCGATTTGTTTATATAGATTTGCCACGCTCGGATGCTCTGCTCCCAGAGTTTTTAAATAGATTGCCAAACTTTTTTCAAAATATACCAGTGCTTTATTGTATTCGCTTTTAAAATGCCAAGTAATACCAATACTGCAAAATGAGTTGGCCACATCCTCATGATTTGCACCCAAGGTTTTTAATCTTATCGCTAAGCCTTTTTCAAAATAATCCAGTGCTTTGTCGTATTCGCCTTTATCAATACAAGGAAATCCAAAATTATTATACGAGTCGGCCACAGCTGGATGCTCCCCACCCAATGTTTTTAAACGGATTTCCAAGCTCTTTTCATTATATACCATAGTCTTGTCGTATTCTCTTCTTCTATACCAAATAGCACCAATATTATTATACGAAGAAGCCACAGCTGGATCCTCGCTTCCCAAGGTTTTTAATTCAATCGCCAAACATTTTTCATAATACTCCAAAGCTTTGTTGTATTCGTCTTTGTCACTCCATATACTTCCAATATTATTATACGAGTTGGCCACATCAGGATGATCCCCACCCAAAGTTTTTAAACGGTTCGCCAAGCTTTTTTCATAATACTCCAGGGCTTTGTCGAAGTTGCCGAATTTTTTTTCGCAATTACCTAATTTAGATAATAAATCAGCATCTTCCACAATAAAAGATGCCTTTGTATCTACTTTATTTAAATAATTTATGGCTTCTTCCTTATCAAAAATGGCAATGGCATCTAAACCTAAACCCAGTGCATCTTTTGTTTTAAATTCGTTTTGAGGCGTTAGGGCTATTAAAAATTCTTTTCTTAATACATGCAATTGGAGTTTATTTAATTGGCCATCTAATTTTAATAATGCCTTCCAATCATTTTCTGTTGGGTTTTCTAAAACCTTTTCAATTGTTGCCTTTACTCCAAATGTTTTTATAAAGAGTAGTAATGGGTTAATAGATAAATCAATATCCTCATTTCCTGCATCAATTAAATTCGTTACCAAATCTAAATTTCCATTCAAGGCTTGTTCACATAAAAACGATTCTATGGCTGTTTTTTGTAGCTTAGTTCCATTTTTTAAAATTTTATGTATAAAATCAATATTTAACCGAGGTAATTGATTTGATAATTTTATTCCTAATATATAAAACAAAGTACCTTCAACAGTAAAGCCAATATATCCATTCAAATCTTTAACATAACGACTAATCCATCCAGTATTTTTTAAACGATTATAAGGTCCATTAATAATATCAGAAGTTAAATAGAGTTTTAGCTTTTCATGTTTAAATAAATCATCTAGCAACAATTCGTTTTTTCCAATAAGCCATATTTCATCTGCTAATAATTTTAAAAATGTTCGTTCCTCTGCATTAAAAGTTTCTAACCAATCTTGCCAAACATGCAAATGTTTAGCGCCTTTTTTGGGTAACTGCTTCCCATTATAAATTTCCAAAAACAAACGGAGAATAAGCGGATTATTAATTTGATTGTATAGCGCCCTGTCAAAAGTTGCGATGTCGTCAAAAGTAAACAAAGGTTTAAATCGAGATTTATCTTTCGACACATAATTTTCCCATGTACCTTTCATTTCCTTCATGTCTAGCGCAGTAAGCCAAAAAGTATATGCTCCTAATCCTTTTTCGTTATCCTTATTTTCACCGTATAATAAATCATTTTCTGAATCAGAAATAAGGTAGCGCTCTAAATCAACTTTTGTATTAGCTCTGTTGGTAACAACAAACTTTAAACTACCTGGCTCAAATAGTTTACTCAATTCTAGTATTTCTTTCCAAATATCTTCAGCATTACTTGCTTCATTTAATCCATCAATTAATAAAAAAGTAGGCTGCTCTTGTGTACCTGATATAGATGTATAATTTTCTAATCCATTAGATAAGTCTACATTTAATAAATAGGCGATTTGTTGCTTTAATGTTTGCTTCTCCATTCGCCCAGCACGTATTAACAAACTTGGCAACTCTTGTTCAGTATATTGCTTTTGTATTTCAGCCAACAAATTTGTTTTACCGCTTCCAGCCTCTGCTGCAATAAAAAATATATTTGCACGCGCACCAATCCATTCTCGCAATTTAATTTCCATTTCCTCACGGTGTTGGTAAACGCCAAGAATAATCTTTTTCTCTGCGATGAGTGTATCTAATAATAATTTATTTTCTTCAGCTATTCGCTTTAAAAATTCCTCTTTTGTAAAAGCTTCCGGTGTAAATGGTGTTTCCTTTTGTTTGTCTCGGAGTAATAAATTTAGCTTCTCCAATATTTTACCAGAGGTTTGTTTTTCTGTACCTTCAGGACTAAAGAATTTTATTGTTTTACCTGTATAGGATTCATAAGTTAAAAGTTGTTCCTTATCCTCCTTTGCTAGGGAAACTTCGCCAGGCACAATAAAAAATGGTAAAATATCAAATGTTTGTCCTTCCGTATTTTCAATCCAAATATTTGAACTTGTATTGCTTGTAGACTCAATCATTTTTATTTCAGCAGAATGTAGTAAATACGTTTCACCATCCTCGCGTTTAAGCATAGGATAATCTTTAGTAAAATTTAATTGTTCTAGTAAATGCTTGAAAATTGGATAATATTCATTCCACAATTCTGTCGATTTGCCTTCATCTAATGTTAGTCCATGCCCTAAATAACGGTTGCGGAAATTAATAAGCATGCCAATGCTTGTAATACTTGTTTGCACAATTATTTGCGTATCTCCATTAGCATCTTGGTATTCAATTTCACCTTTGTATTTTTTAGATTTATTGCCTGTCTCCACTAATTCATAATAAGCTACTAATTCAGGATAAAAAAAAGTGTGGTTTTGTTGTTTTAGAAATGCCAAACATTCGCGTATGTAATGATTCCATTTACCAAAGGCAGTTTCCATTAAATTTTTATGAAACAAAGCAACCATACCTTTATCTTTAATTTCGCTATTAAAAAACTCCGAAGCAGATAGAAGTCCTAAATATTTAAGATAATTTAAAAAAGTATCCTTCAATAAATTAATCTTCGTCCAAGGGTGTTTTTCTAACAGCGTTCGTTTTAAAGTATAGGCAATGACGTAGGGTAGCGAATTGATTAGCGCCAAATCATCTGGAGACAATTCAACAGCGTCTAATTTTTCTTGTAATGGTATTTGACAAACAGGGCAATTCATAGCTATGGGAAAAGTAGCCTTTGAAATTGAAATGGGACAGGATGTATTTTTGCAAATATACATTGTGTTAAATTTTTAGTTTTGCTCCAATATCTCAGCGTATTTTTCAAGCTGATTTAAGGTTAGCCAGTTTAGCAATTCGTCCATTTTATTTTTTTCTTTTATAAAACCATACTAAATAGGCACCAACTGAAAAAATAACAGAATATGGTAACCACCAAAAAGCAGTGCTTTGGGGGTTGTGATAAAAATTATACAAATCAATTACTGCTGAGGCAGCACCAAAAAGACCAACCAAACTAAGGATTAGCCCTAAGTTGTTGTCTCTTATTTTCTGTGCGTCTTCTAAAAGTTTGTTTGCTTCTTCTTCATTCGATATTCGTTCACTTTCTAAAAGTGAATGTATGGCCTCAATACTTCCTTTATTATCATTCAATAAAACATCAATACTGAATTTTTTCTGGAGTTCAGTAAAAAACAATTCTGTTTCGTTATAGATACTGATGTTATAAAATACTTGTTTTAGTTGAATTAAATTCAATGTTTTTCTTAGTTCAGTTAATTTTTTTAATGTTATTGAGTCCTCTGCATTTAAATTTTTGTAAGCGATTTGAGAAACATCTTTAGCTGTTTTAATCATCACTTCACGTTGATTTAAAGCTAATATAAAAGCGGGGAAATATTTGTTTAAAAGTTTATTAGTGTCATTATCACCGCCAGGTGTATCTATTACAATGGCTCCTTCATTCATAGTGCAAAACATAATACTTTGATCGGGATAATGTAATTGCGCTAATTTAGGTTTGACTGAATGTGATTCTTCTAATTTTGTTTCTAGTGGTTTGTTTAGTTCCTCCTTATCTTTAATAAGTGTAGGTATTCTAAGTACTTTAAAACAAGTATTTATTAATTCGTCATTGGATAAAACATCTTTACTAGCTTGCGAAAAAAGATGAAGCATCACTGGTTTATCATAAATAAATTTTGCGCTTTTAAAAATATAGTTAAAGTAATTACTAATAATTTCGTAAAAAGGAATGTAATTAGTTTCGGAAGTTATAACTCCTTCTTTATCTTTGTTTACTTTTATTGTTTTAATTGCATATTGAGGTTTAATTGTCTTTTTATTTTCAGACACTTCTTTTGTCTTTTTCTCATAACTTACTTGTTTTGGCTTATAATATCTATAAAAATCAATTTCAGAAATAAGCTTTAATGCATTGTCATTTTCAATGATGTAATCAATTTGAAAAATAAAATAAGCCAATTGTGCAATTTCATTTAAAACAATAATAATTTTTTTAAACTTAATTTCCAGATTACTATCCCCTAAAAATAATTTTGTTTTACTATCCTGGAATTGTTTTCCAAATACAATTTCTTGGCCGCTTGTATCAAGCCCTTTTAAATTAGCTATTTGAAATGAAAATGTTTTTAGAAAGCTGCTATTTTCTTTTTCAGAATAAGGACTAATGTAATTGGAAATATAATCGTGATATTTAGATGAGTCAACTATTTTATCGTTAGATATAGGCAGCGTTTTAATATAATTTACATACGATTCGAAAATATTTTTTGAATCATCGTTTGAATGAATAACTGTTGCATCGCTTTCAAATGCATTTGCTACACTATTTTCTGCTAGCATTTGAAAAGGAAGTACTACTAATGAACTAGAATTTGTTGCCATAGATTTTTTTATTGTTTAATACTGTATTTATTTTTTGCTGGTATAGCAATATATTCAATGTTATGCTCCTTAATTATTAATGCCGTCAAATATCCACCAAATACACAACCCGTATCAATACCTATGGCATTTGCAAAATATTTTGGTGCGGCTTGCATAAAAGGATTATGTCCGAAAATTACTTTACCATATTTACCATCGTATGTTTCTGCCCAAAATTGTGTGTGTTCGTTTTCTTGACCTAAACTAACAAATTTTCCTGATTTATCTAAATGTCTTGTTTTAGTTATTAAATCTAAACCCTTAAACTGTTTGCTTGTGTGTGTTTGGTATTGGTAATTGATACTTAAATCTAATATACAATTGCCTGTTATACCGCCATGCAACAAAACAATATTTTGTTCTTTTATATTAAATGTATAATAGCTTTGTTTTAAAAATTCTATTTCATCATCAAGTAAAGTGCTTTCTAAAATTTCAAAGTCTGGAGTTGTTTTCATTTCTGCCAAAGCTTTTTTATTGTTTGCTTTATTGTAAAGAAACCGTAAAAATTTTTCTTCGTGATTTCCAAGTATTAATACAGTTGTATAAAGTTTAGATAATTCATAAATATACTTTACAACACCTACAGAGTCGGGGCCTTTATCAATTAAATCGCCAATAAAAAATAAATGATCGGTGCTAACAAGCTCTAATTTATTTATAAGTTCTTTAAGTTCGTCTAAACATCCATGAACATCGCCTATAATTATATTTCTCATTGCTAGTAATTAATTAATTCTGTTAAGTGTAAATTTCCATAATTTGCTTAATGTTTTTTCGCGCGCTAAGTCTAACCATTCTTCTGATTGAGTTATTAATGTTGCCGGTAAGGATATGCCTTTTAAATCAGACGACCACAATGCAGTAAACATCAACAGTAATTTAGCCGAAGCATTTTCTCCCATATTAGCCAAACGAATTACAGTGTCTAAATGTGAAGCTAAATCTTTAGTGGGTATGTTTTTTTGTAAACGCTCCCGCTGATTTAAATACATTAACAATGGCTCGTTGTACATATCATAGCCATATTGAATAACTTTTGCAAATTCTTTACCTTCTGTATCGTCTGCTATTATTACTTTTTGACACAGCGTGTAGGCTATGCCTAAAGCATTGGCATTACCCGAAATTTCAAAATTCTTGTAGCGCCATTCTTTATTTTCTATTAATGATAGCATCATTTTTTTTCTTTCAGAAACAATTGAATTTTTATTCTTCTTTTTATTTTCTATCCAAGAATCATATAAATGCACGGCAGCAAATGACATAGCATAAGCCAGCGATTCATCTTGCAAAACGTGATCGCCTTTTTCGTTTATCCAATTGGCACAATAATCTGATAACTGCTCGTTCCATTCGCTAATTTCTTTTGGGTATGTTTCTTTTAAGTATTCGCGCAGTGATTCGTGAAAAAGCTGATAATCTTCCACCTGCTCGGTTAATGGATTTTCATACAGCAATTCTAAGCAAGCCGATAAAATTCGGTTTCTAAAATCGGATAACTTAATTCCTATTAAGTCGGCGGCCATTTGCGGTGAAACAAAATCGTGACTGGCAGCCAATAAATTTAAATAGTTAGTTGCTCCCGGATGCTCATTTTCCATTTTAAATAAAGCATTGGTGTACAATTCCTCCATGCCTGCTGGTAAAATGGCCCTATCGTTTAGCTTGTATATATTCTGCTCTAATCCTTTGCAAAGCAGTTTTAGATATAGTGGATTACCCTCACTTTTTGCTAAAACTGATGCTACATAAATTTGTTGCAATTCGTATTTATTTACAGACTCCATCATGACGGCCCTAATATCTGCCAAGGATAAACCTGCTAAATCAAATTGGGTTCTATGTTCTCTATCTAATTCTTCATAAAAACTAAATTTTATTGGGGCTTGTGGCCTTGAGCCATAAATAACCAATACTTTTTCGGGCACTGTTCTCGGTAATAAACTCATGAGCGGATCGCCGGCTTTTGCCTCATCTAAACCATCAATAATTAGCAATAAGCGTTCATCGTCTTTTAATTGTTTACTAACTTCAAACAAACGTTTTTCAAAAAGTTTTCTTCTTTCTTCATCTGTTTTACCCAGCTCCATTTTTAGTGCGTATTGGTAATCCAATCGCTGACAAAAACTATCAAATAAATCGAAAGCTGTTTCGGTAGCACCGCGTCTAATAAAATATTCAACGATGTGTACTTTTAGCTCTGGCCACTTTACAACAGTTTCTAATTGAGCACGAATTTCAGGCGCATAATTTAAAAGCTGTGTTACACGAGCAAGTAAAGCGCTTTTTCCTACACCAGGGGGTCCAAAAATTGTCAAAAAACCTTTGTTATTACTTGTAATAAAATCAGATGTCTTTTGTAACTCATCCTGCCTTCCTTTAAAAACTTCGGTAAGTAATTCTATTTGTTCTTTAAAGGGATTTAATTCGGCATTGCCAATTTTTTTCCATTCGTTAATTGGAATACGATTTAATAATTGTTCTTTCTTTTCAACATCGTGCTGGTGCTCTGAGTTTGGATAATTGAGGTAATTGGCATACTTATCTTTTAAATCATTGTAAAAGAAAAAATTGACTCCTCCATTCTTGTCTTCTGTAAATGTGAGCAAGGGAAAAAGATTTATTAATTTTTCTTCCTGCTGAAAATAAACATGTCCTTCTTCTACCACTTGATTTATTGAAATGGGCTGCAAAACATTTCCTTTTGCAAGTAAGGTTGTTCCGTTAGCTAAGCAAATAATTAAATTAGCTTGCATCAATGGGCTTGCTTCTTCAATTAATTTTTCAAAAACACCCCATTTTTCTTTTAACTCTTTGGCGCAGGCCTTTTCAGAAGGTGTGGCGCCATGCGCATAGCTATTTCTAAAAGTTATTAAATTATTATCACCATCAAATGCTTTTTTTATTTTACTGTTTTTGTGTGTTAATTGCTGGTTAAAATCAGGTAAAATGGTGTTGTGATTTATTGCATTTAATACTTTGGCGGTATCACGCGCAAAGCTCCACCAAATTCCTAAACTGGGTGTTTTTAAACCTGCTGCAAGCATTACTTTTATTTTTTCAAACTCCTTTTCATCAAGGGAGTTTGTGCTGTCTATTTGTTCTTTTAATACTTCTAAAAAAGTACCTACGCTGGCTACAGTATATAATTTACAAAACACTTCAATCGCATCTATTAAACGATGCACCGATCTAAACGCTTGTTGCTCGTGATCTTCCTTAAAAAATACTTCTAAGGTTTGCACAAAAGGTGTTGGTAATTTGTTTAACAGCGTTTCGTTTAAGGTGTATTTCATTAATTAGTTATTGAGTGCATCTAAAAAATCTTTTTCGTCAGCAGCAGGCAACAAATTTTTTTCTATTAATTGAGCTGTTAATTCTTTATTTAAATAAAGTCGTTCGTTGTTTGCGGTTTCTTGTAGTTCTTGCTTTAGCCGTTCTAATACGCGTGGCGAAATAAAATCTGAAATGGAAGGATTAGCACAAATAGTTAAAAGGGCTGTTGCACTGGTTGATGCTACCTGGGTTTCTTTTGCAAACAATGCTTCGATGGCACTTACCAATTTACTTTCGGGGTTTTGAGAAAGTAATGTTTTAATAAAATCACCTAAGTCTGTTGGGCTTTGCTCTAAACAGAGCAGCAATTGATAAATGCCTTTTGAATTGGAAGTAACCTTGGTTTCCAACATTAGTTTTTTTGCCAATGCTATTTGTTGCAGTAAATCGCTTATGTTGGCAAACTCTTCTAAAGCCTCGTTTGGCATAGTGCCTGCCATGGCCTCAGCAAGCAAAATTCTTGCTTGGTCTTTTACATCGGGCAACTCTATTTGGCTGGTATATTCGCGTGCCTTTACAAAATTATTTTTAGTCGCATAATAGTTTACCAAGGCAAGTAATACAGTATCCTTCCAACGTGGAATATTAGGATGAGTACCTCTTTTTAGCCAAAGCAATACTTCTTCGGGCATTTGCATACCAGCATAAAAAACAGCTGCAGCCGGTGCCGCCATTCTTCCTGCGTCTTCTTGCTCGCTTATTGGCAAAAGTGTTTGCTCTACTAATTGCAATGCCCATGTTTTAGCACTTGGGTATTGAATAGGCACATCGGCAAGGGCAGTAAGAATAGGCGATAACACTACTTCTATTTCACGCTCTGTGTTTAGGTTAGCTAGCGCAGACTCAAAACATTGGTTAAAATGTTCAGCACCTAATTGCAAGGCAGCATCTGCCCATAGCTCCCATACATAAGCCGTAATGGCATTTCCCTTTTCTCCATCGGCAAGGCCACGCGCGCGAATTTGTGAGGCCGCATTAATGAGATGTGTTGTTGCTTGTGCTTGAGATTTAATGAATACACTAGCGGCTATAATTTCGTTAGCAAAGGCAATCGGATTTTTAGAAAATTTAATGTCCTGTATCCAATCGTTTATATTATTTTCAATAAAATAAAAATCTTTTCTTTTGATTGCAGAATCAGCTAACACATAAGAGCAAATTGCTTTTTCTATCCATTCTACTTTTTTAAGGTTGGGACAATTGATGAGTTCTTCAAAATCACGAATATTACTGGAGTTTGAAAGATTCAAATCAATTAAGTTTTTAAGTTTTGTTAAGTGCTTAACAAAAATCAGGGATGCACAACCACTCAAATACAAAGCGCTGAGATTCGTTAAGCCAGAAAGGGGGCTCAAATCGCTGAGGGATTCGCAACTATTCAAATATAAAGTACTCAGATTTCTTAAGCCAGCAAGGGGGCTCAGATCGATCAGGGCTGTGCAACGCATTAAAATCAAATTACTGAGATTCGTTAAGCCAGCAAGTGGGCTCAGATCGCTCAGGTCTTTGCAATTACTCAAATCCAAGCTACTGAGATTCGTTAAGCCAGCA
>Ga0114959_10002219_pt1 | contig 16243 bp, 18 predicted proteins | sample C_130625_EF_Meta_FD_87317 | JGI IMG/M metagenome (GOLD analysis project Ga0114959, IMG submission 87317) | Freshwater microbial communities from Lake Croche, Canada to study carbon cycling - C_130625_EF_MetaG | ecosystem: Environmental > Aquatic > Freshwater > Lake | place: Lake Croche, Canada...
GCGGCCAATGCCGGCGGTGCGGGCGATGATGGACATGCCGTTGGGGTATTGGAGTTGGTCCAGCGCTTCTTTGAGTTCGGCACGGTCGTCACCTTCGATGCGCCGGCTCACACCGCCGCCGCGGGGGTTGTTGGGCATGAGCACCACATAGCGCCCGGCCAGACTGACAAAGGTGGTCAGGGCCGCGCCTTTGTTGCCGCGCTCTTCCTTTTCGACTTGGACCAGCAAGGTCTGGCCTTCTTTGATCACGTCTTGGATGCGCGCCTGGCTGGGGGCCACACCGGGGGCAAAGTACTGCTTGGAGATTTCTTTGAAGGGCAGAAAACCATGGCGGTCTTCACCATAGTCGACAAAGCAGGCCTCTAAAGAGGGCTCCACCCGGGTCACCACGGCAGAGTAAATATTGCCTTTGCGCTGTTCGCGCCCTTCGATTTCAATTTCGTAGTCCAGCAGCTTTTGGCCGTCTACGATGGCCAACCGGCGCTCTTCGGCTTGGGTGGCGTTGATCAACATGCGTTTCATGGCGTTCTCAATTCATTCAAAACATCACAGGCCCAAAGGGACCAACGATGCCGAAGCCAACGCCTGAAAACGAAAGGAATGGCCGCTCTGGGCCCAGCAGGCGGTGTTAACCGCCGGGTGGACTGTGAGAGGGCTTGGGGATGGGGGCGGGTTGCACAGACCACGGCTTGCTAAGGCCGTTGGTTGGCAACCGATCACGCACGGGTGTGGGTGCGGCGGTCGCGAGCAAGCCATGCATCAAGGAGAGTAGTCCTTGGTAGCAGGCCTGCATCAGCGCCAACATCATCACCATCACCATTGCAAGATTTCTCGCTGTTATCCGAAGAAGCGGCCAATGCCGCTTCCGCTGGGGTATTCCGTTAGGGTTTTCAGTTCGTCGGCCTTACTTCGGGGTGCCTGTGCCATCCAGTTTCCATGGTTACTGGGTCTGCGGCAGGGGCCCCTTGGGGCATCGACCTCACCGCGGTGATCGGGCATGCTCTAATCTCACTGAAATCAAGCACTTGGAACAAACCGCTGGTGAACAACATTATAGGCACAGCCGACACATTGGTATCGCCACAGGTCCAAACCCTGCGGGTGGATGAGGAATCCGCAGGACAAAGGCTGGACAACTTTTTGATCCGCCACCTCAAAGGCGTGCCCAAAACCCACGTCTATCGCATCATCCGCTCGGGTGAGGTGCGGGTGAACAAGGGCCGCGCCTCGCCGGACACCCGCTTGGTCGCCGATGATGCGGTGCGCTTGCCCCCCGTCAGGGTGTCGGCAAGGGCCTTGGACAAAGCCCAGGCCATCGTGCCCGAACGCGAATTTGCCGTGATGCTGGAGGACGCCCACCTGATCGCGGTCAACAAACCATCTGGATTGGCAGTGCACGGCGGCAGTGGGGTGAGTTTTGGTGTGATTGAGCAAATTCGCCAGTCCATGCCCCATGCCAGCGAATTTGAGTTGGTTCACCGCTTGGACCGCGAGACCTCGGGCATTTTGTTGGTGGCCAAAAAACGCAGTGCCTTGAAGCACTTGCAAACCCAATTTCGCGAACGCTCGACCGACAAAACCTATTTGGCCTTGGTGCGTGGGATTTGGCCGCAACGGCAAAAGGTGATCGACCTGCCCCTGCAAAAATTCTTGCTCACCAACGGGGACGGCAGCGAGGGTGAGCGCCGGGTGCGGGTGGTCGCACCCAGCGACCCGCAGGGGATGCGTGCCATCACCTTGGTCAAGGTGGCCCGCTTATTGGGGGACTGCACCTTGTTGGAGGTGACCATCAAAACGGGGCGCACCCACCAAATCCGCGTCCATTTGGCCAGCTTGGGCCACCCGATCTTGGGGGACGACAAATATGGTGATTACGATTTGAACAAGGCCTTGCAAAAAACCGGATTGCGGCGCATGTTTTTGCACGCTTGGAAGTTACAGTTCAGGCACCCCGCCAGCGGGGAACTGGTGGCCCTGAATGCGCCCTTGCCCCCCGAACTTCAAAGTTTCATTGACCATGTCGCTCCCCCGACCCCGCCAGTTTGACCTGATCGCTTTTGATTGGGATGGCACCCTGTACGACTCCACGGCCTTGATCGTGCGTTGCATCCAAGAGGCGGTGCGCGATGTGGGCGGCACGGTGCCCAACGCGCAGGCTGCGGCCTATGTCATTGGCATGGCCTTGATGCCAGCCCTGGCCAAAGCCGCGCCGGATGTGCCGGTAGAAAAATACCCTTTGCTCAATGAAAGATATCGGCACCACTACCTGGCCCGCCACGATGAATTGAGCCTGTTCGATGGCGTGGTGCCGATGCTGCACAGCTTGCGCGAGCGCCACCATTGGGTGACCGTGGCCACGGGCAAAAGCCGCCAAGGCCTCAACCATGCCTTGCAGGCGGTGGAAATCAAGGGCTTGTTTGATGGCTCGCGCACCGCCGACGAAACCGCCGGCAAGCCCGACCCCCTGATGCTGCATGAGCTGATGCGCGAATTTGGCGTGGCGCCTGAGCGCACCTTGATGATTGGCGACACCACCCATGACTTGGCCATGGCCCAACACGCGGGTTGCGCCAGCTTGGGCGTGAGTTATGGTGCACATGACCCCGCTGGGTTTGTCCCACACCAACCTTTGGCGGTGCTGCATTCGGTGGCGCAACTCCACGACTGGTTGATGCAACATGCCTGAGTGGGTTGCCTTGTGCCAAAGCCGGGATTTGGCCGAGGGACAGTTGGCCGTGCCCTTCGATGTGGTTTATGGCGGTCAATCCTGCCGGGCTTTTGCCGTGCGTTTTGAGGGGCAGGTGCAGGCCTACCTCAACCGCTGCAGCCATGTCGCCATGGAGATGGACTTCCAGCCGGATCGTTTCTTTGATGCCGCTGGACAATGGCTGGTTTGCGCCACCCATGGGGCCACATATGCGCCCGCCACAGGGGCTTGCACAGGCGGGCCGTGCCGGGGCAACTTGGTGAAAATTGCGACCCTGGAAATAGACGGCGTGGTTCACTGGCATACTGAACACAATTTACAGCCTTTGATATTTTGAGCCCACATGACTGACCTGCCCCACGACAACCCCGCCGCATCCAACCCCACTGCATCCGCGCCCAACACCGTTTGGGAGCGCGCTGTGATGGAGAGCGTGGCCCTGGGCTATTTGAAAGAGCAGCGCCGCGCACGGCAGTGGCGCAATGGCTTGCGGCTGGCTTGGTTGGTGTTTTTGGTGGTGATGTCCTGGGTGGTTTTGCACCGTGGGGGCAGCAGCACCAGCACCACCTCGGCCCACACCGCTGTGATCGAAATCAAGGGCGAGATCGATGCCGATGGCCTGGCGGGCTCCAGTGCCGTGGTCACCTCTTTGCGCTCGGCCTTTGAGGACGAGGGCTCACAAGCGGTGGTGTTGTTGATCAACTCTCCCGGGGGCAGCCCTGTGCAGGCGGGCATCATCAACGACGAAATTGCGCGTTTGAAGAAAAAGCACAATAAACCGGTTTATGCGGTGGTGGAAGAGTCGTGTGCATCTGCGGCTTATTACATTGCGGTGGCGGCCGATCAAATTTATGTCGACAAAGCCAGCATTGTGGGCAGCATTGGTGTGTTGATGGATGGCTTTGGCTTTACCGGCTTGATGGACAAACTCGGCATTGAGCGGCGCTTGATGACGGCGGGTGAAAACAAGGGCTTTTTGGACCCCTTCAGTGCCCAAACCAAAACCCAACGCGCGCATGCACAGGCCATGCTGGACCAAATCCATCAGCAATTCATTGCGGTGGTGCGCAAAGGCCGAGGAGACCGTTTGAAAGAAACGCCAGAGCTTTTCAGCGGCTTATTTTGGAACGGTCAGCGGGCGGTGGAGTTGGGCTTGGCCGATGGCCTGGGCAGCTTGGACTATGTGGCCCGTGACATCGTCAAAGCCGAAGACTTGGTCGATTACACCCAGCGTGACAACGTGGCTGAGCGCCTGGCCAAGCGCTTTGGCGCCTCGGTGGGCGAGGGCATGGGGCGGGTGATGCGCGCGAGCTTGCCCAGCGTGCGCTGAGCTTGCTCAGACGCCGATGGCAAACACCGTGGGCACATCTTTGGCGGGGATGTGGTGCTTTTGCCGCCAAGTTTGGACATCGTGGCATTCGATGTGGGCCTGGGGCAAAGTCAAGCCTCTGGCCGTGCACACCCTTGTGCTTCCCTTGAGGTGGGTCATCAAGGCTTGCCAAAGGGCGGGATTGCGGTAGGGTGTTTCAATGAACAGTTGGCTTTGACCACTGCTGTGGGCCGTATTTTCGAGTTGGCGCAAACGGGCTTGGCGCTCGCTGGCATCTTGCGGCAAATAGCCCACAAAAGCGAAATTTTGGCCGTTGAGTCCACTGGCGGCCAAAGCCAGCAACAATGAAACGGGACCCACCCGGGGCACCACCACCACCCCCAGATCGTGCGCCGCGCGCACCAGCGAGCTGCCCGGGTCGGCAATGGCGGGCATGCCGGCTTCACTGAGCAAACCCAGGTCATGTCCTGCCAGGATGGGGCCCAGCAGCGTGCGCGCGTCGAACTCGCCGCGGTGGTCACCTTTTTTATGCACCGCGTGCGGCAGTTCTTGGATGTCGAGTTGTTGCAATGGCTTGGTCAAGGGCACCAGCGCATCAATGCGCTTGAGGTAGGCGCGGGCGCTTTTGGCGTTCTCACACACCCAATGACCCAATTGAGCTGCTGCCACCAAGGTGCCTTGGGGCAAAACGTCTTGCAAAGGCGTGGTGGACGCGCAGCCAAAATCAAGTGGGGCTGGCACCAACAGCAAGCGACCTTTGTGCTTCATGCGGGGACCCGAATGCCCAACTCGCGCAGCAAGGCACATGTGCGCATCAAGGGCAGGCCAATCAAACTGGTCGGGTCATCGCTGTCAATGCGCTCCAGCAAGGCGATGCCCAAGCCCTCGCTTTTGGCGCTGCCAGCGCAGTCGTAAGCCGGCTCGGCGTGCAAATAAGCTTCAATGTCAGCCTCATTCAGGGTGCGAAACTGCACTTGCACGCTGGCCAAGGCGGTTTTCGCAAACTGGCGCTCCAGGCAGACCACGGCCACCGCCGTTTGGAACACCACCGCCTGCCCACTTTGTCGCTGCAATTGGGCCACGGCGTTGGCATGGTTGCCCGGTTTGCCCAGGGGCTCGCCATGCAGGTCTGCCACTTGGTCAGAGCCAATCACCACGGCACCAGGGTGTTGCCCGGCCACGGCTTGGGCTTTGGCCAAGGCCAGCCGCATGGCCAGATCGGCTGGGCGTTCGCCGGGCAAGGGGGTTTCATCCACGCCGGGCGAGTACACCTGAAAAGCCAGGCCCAAGCGGTTCAAAAGATCGCGCCGGTAAGTCGAGGTGGAAGCCAAGATCAATGGCATGGAATGGTCAGGAGCGGCAGCGGAGAAAGAACTCATGCGCCGATTCTCTTACACTGGATCCATGTCCCACCCCCAGCGCATTCAATCTCTTGACATCTGGGCCTTGGCCCGATCAGCCATGCTGCTCGAGGGTGAGCAGCCGGTGGCTGAACTGGCGCGTTTGCAATCGGCGTGCGCAGACCAGGCCCCACAGCCGGTGCGTTGGCGTTTGCAGGGTTTGCTCAAGCCAGGCCCCGATGGCCGTGAACAGCCATGGATGGCCTTGCAGATCGAGGCCGAACTGCCCTTGTCCTGTGTGCGCTGTTTGCAGCCCGTGCACCACGCTTTTCGCATTGAACGCGAATTTCGTTTTGTGGCCGATGAAGCCACCGCCTTGGCCGAGGACGAGGACAGCGAAGAGGACTTGTTGCCACTGACCCCTCCTTTGGACGGCTTGAACCTGATCGAGGACGAGCTGCTGATGGACATGCCCATATTGCCCAAACATGACAATTGCCAAAGTGAGTATTTGCAAACAAGTAGCCGTGAGATGCCCGATGAGAAGGTCAAGCCCTTCGCGGCTTTGGCCCAGTTGCGCAAGTCGCCCCCCAAGGGCAATTGACCAGCCGCCAAGGGTCAACGGATCAGTTACAATATATGATTGATTTGATTGCGCCACACATGGGCTTTGCTAGCATGGTCCAAGGTCGCGATGTTCACCAACCAGATATCAGGAGCCGATCATGGCTGTCCAGCAAAACAAAAAATCCCCTTCCAAGCGCGGTATGCACCGTTCGCACAATGCCTTGAACGTTCCGGGTTTGGCGGTCGAGCCGACCACGGGTGAAACCCACCTGCGCCATCACATCAGCCCCAACGGCTTTTACCGTGGACGCCAGGTGATCAAGGCCAAGTCAGAAGCCTGATCTTTTTCAGCCACCAAAGCCCGTTGCTCGCCTCAAAGCGCACGGGCTTTTGTATTTGACCCCCTCGTTTTGACGGCCCTTAGCCCACCTTGATGCCATGATCACCTTGGCTGTGGATTGCATGGGTGGGGACCACGGACCGACCGTCACCCTGGAGGCGTGCCGACAGTTTTTAAGCAGCCATGCCGATGCCCACTTGCTGCTGGTGGGTCACCCCGACCAGATCACCTTTCAACATCCCCGGGCCAGCATTGTGCCGGCCTTGGAGCGGGTCGAGATGCACGACCCGGTCGAAGTGGCGCTGCGCCGCAAAAAAGATTCCTCCATGCGCGTGGCCATCGAGCAGGTCAAATCCGGCCAGGCCCAAGCGGCCGTCTCGGCGGGCAACACCGGTGCCTTGATGGCGATCTCGCGTTATGTGCTCAAAACCTTGGATGGCATCGACCGGCCGGCGATCGCAGGACAGTTTCCCAATGCCCGAGGCGGTGGCACCACCATGCTGGACATGGGGGCCAATGTCGACTGCACCCCAGAGCATTTGTTGCAATTTGCGGTCATGGGCTCGGCTTTGGTCACGGTCTTGCAAGGCACGGTTTCGCCCACCGTTGGCTTGCTGAACATTGGTGAAGAGGACATCAAAGGCGGTGAAAATATCAAAAAAGCCGCCGAATTGTTGCGATCTGCTGCCAAATCGGGCGATTTGAACTTTTACGGCAACGTCGAAGGCAATGACATTTTCTTGGGCACCACCGATTTGGTGGTGTGCGATGGCTTTGTGGGCAACGTGGCCCTCAAGGCCAGTGAAGGCCTGGCCACGATGATGAGTGGCTTTTTGCGCGAGTCTTTTTCTGCATCCATTTTCACGAAAATTGCTGCCATCTTCTCTTATTCAATCCTATCTGCATTTAAAAATAAGATGGACCATCGCCGCTACAACGGTGCAGCGTTGTTGGGCTTGCGCGGCTTGGTGTTCAAAAGCCATGGCTCTGCCGACGCCTTTGCCTTTGAAAATGCCTTGCGCCGGGCTTATGATGCGGCACGAAATGACTTGACCGCCCAGGTGCAGGAGCGCATCGCCCACGCGGCACCCCTGCTGCAGGTGGGTGCAACACCGTCCAGCCCAGATACTGTTTGAACGGCCCCTACATGAACCGATACGCTCGCATCATCGGCACCGGCAGCCACCTGCCCCCGCGCCGCTTGAGCAACGCCGATTTGGTCGACCAACTGGCCGCCGATGGGGTGGAAAGCTCAGACGAATGGATCGTCGAGCGCACCGGCATTCGGGCGCGGCACTTTGCCGACACGGGTGTTTTCAGCAGCGATTTGGCCTTCGAGGCTTGCAAAAACGCTTTGCAAGCCGCGGGCAAGCGCCCGCAAGACATCGACCTCATCATCGTTGCCACTTCCACGCCGGACATGGTGTTTCCCTCTACCGCCTGCATCTTGCAGCACAAGCTGGCGCAACTCGATGCCGATGCGACGGGCATTGCCGGTGCACCTGCCTTTGATGTGCAAGCCGTGTGCGCCGGGTTCATTTATGCCATGAGCGTGGCCGACGCCATGATCCGCGCGGGCAACGCCCGCCGCGCCTTGGTGGTGGGGGCCGAGGTGTTTTCCCGCCTGCTCGACTTCAAAGACCGCACCACCTGTGTGTTGTTTGGCGACGGCGCGGGCGCGGTGGTGCTCGAAGCCTCTGACACCCCTGGCATTTTGGCCACCGATATCCACGCCGACGGCAAGCATGTGGGTTTGCTGTGCGTGCCAGGCCACGTTCAAAACGGCCACATCTTGGGCGACCCGGTGCTGAAAATGGATGGCCAAGGCGTGTTCAAGTTGGCCGTGGGCGTGCTCGAGGGCACGGCACGTGCGGTGCTGGACAAAGCCGGTCTGACAGATGCCGACCTCGATTGGCTGGTGCCACACCAAGCCAATATCCGCATCATCCAAAGCACCGCCAAAAAACTCAAACTCCCCATGGAGAAAGTCATCTTGACCGTTGCCGACCATGGCAACACCTCGGCCGCCTCCATTCCTTTGGCGCTGGACGTCGGTGTGCGTTCAGGGCAAATGAAAGCCGGGCAGTTGGTCATGCTCGAAGGCGTGGGCGGTGGTTTCGCTTGGGGCTCCATACTTTTTCGCTATTGATATGAAGACATTTGCTTTTGTGTTTCCGGGCCAAGGCTCACAGTCGGTGGGCATGCTCGACGCTTGGGGGGATCATCCCGTGGTGCGCGACACCTTGGCCGAGGCCAGCGCCGCGCTGGGACAAGACTTGGGCCAACTCATCCATGCCGGCCCCAAAGAAGATTTGGCCCTCACCACCAACACCCAGCCGGTGATGCTGGTGGCCGCTGTCGCCGCTTACCGTGTTTGGCGCGCTGAGGGTGGCGCCGCCCCCGCTTGGGTGGCGGGGCATTCGTTGGGCGAATATTCTGCTTTGGTGGCCAGTGGCGTGCTCAGCTTGGCCCAAGCCGTGCCCTTGGTGCGTCTGCGCGCCCAGGCCATGCAAGAGGCGGTGCCGGTGGGTACCGGTGCCATGGCCGCGGTGTTGGGTTTGCCCGCTGAGAAGGTCAATGCCATTTGCCAAGAAGCACAAGACAGCTTTGGCGCAGGCAGCGCCGAGGTGGTGCAAGCCGCTAATTTCAACGACCCGGGCCAAACCGTGATCTCCGGCAGCAAAGCAGGCGTGGACAAAGCCTGCGAGATGCTCAAAGCCGCCGGTGCCAAGCGCACCTTGCCGCTGCCCGTGTCCGCGCCGTTTCACTGCGCCTTGATGAAGCCCGCCGCCGAGCGTTTGCGTGTGGCTTTGGCCAATGTGCCCTTGCAAGCACCCACCATCCCCTTGATCAACAACATCGATGTGGCCAGTCCCAGCGGCCCAGTCGACATCCGCGACGCCCTGTATCGCCAAGCCTTTGGACCCGTGCGCTGGGTGGAAGTCATTCGCGCCATGCAGCAGCGCGGTGTGACCCTCGTGGTGGAATGTGGCCCCGGCAAAGTGTTGGCTGGCATGACGCCACGCATTGACGCCAGTTTGCAAGCCGCTCCCTTGTTTGACCCCGCCTCCTTGGCGCAGGTGCAAGCCCTTTTGTCTTGAAAACCATGACCACCTCTGACACCACCTCTTCTATCGCTTTGGTCACCGGTGCCTCGCGCGGCATTGGCGCTTCGATCGCGTTGACCTTGGCGCAACACGGCTTTCACGTCACCGGCACCGCCACCACCCCCGAGGGCGCAGCCCACATCAGCGAGCAGTTGTCGGCTTTTGCCGGCTGCCAAGGTGCTTGCTTGCAGGTCAATGATGCAGAGCAGGTGCAGGGCTTGGTCGATGGCATGGTCAAAGCTTATGGCGGCTTGCATGTGCTGGTCAACAACGCCGGCATCACCCGCGACACCTTGTCCATGCGCATGAAAGACGACGACTGGGACGCGGTCATCGACACCAACCTCAAGGCGGTGTTTCGCTTGAGCCGCGCGGTCATGAAACCCATGATGAAGCAGCGCTATGGCCGCATCATCAACATCACCAGCGTGGTGGGTGCCGCCGGCAACCCCGGCCAAGCCAATTACGCCGCCGCCAAAGCGGGCGTGGCGGGCTTGACCCGCGCCTTGGCGCGAGAGCTGGGCAGCCGCCACATCACCGTCAACTGCGTGGCGCCGGGCTTCATCGACACCGACATGACGGCCGGTTTGCCGCCCGAACAACAACAAGCCTTGCTGGCCCAAATCCCTTTGGGCCACCTGGGCAAACCCGAGGATGTGGCCCACGCCGTGGCTTTTTTGGCCAGTCCGCATGCGGGCTATGTGACCGGGCAAGAACTGCATGTCAATGGCGGAATGTTCATGGCCTGACAAAGGGCAAACCCTAGGAAAACAACCGGTGTGTCCGCACGGCTAAAATCGCGGACTTCTTCACAACCCTTTGAGGGACATATGAGCGATATCGAAGCACGCGTCAAAAAAATCATTGCCGAACAACTTGGCGTGGAAGAGTCACAAGTCACCAGCGAAAAAGCCTTTGTGGCCGATTTGGGTGCGGACTCCCTGGACACCGTGGAGTTGGTGATGGCATTGGAAGACGAGTTCGGCATCGAAATTCCCGATGAGGACGCTGAGAAGATCACCACCGTCCAAAACGCCATCGACTACGCATTGACCCATCAAAAAGCCTGATCGATTGGAGCGCATGGCATGAGCCGACGTCGCGTCGTTGTCACAGGTTTGGGTTGCGTGTCCCCCGTGGGCAATTCGCCCACCCAGGCCTGGGACAACCTCTTGGCTGGGCGGTCAGGCATTGGCCTGATCTCCAAATTTGACACCGAAGGTTTTGCTTGCAAGATCGCCGGCGAGGTGCGCGGACTCGACCTGGACAGTTACATCAGCCCCAAAGAAGCGCGGGGGATGGACAGCTTTATTCACTTTGGCATCGTCGCCGCTTTACAGGCCGTGGCCGATGCGGGCTTGCCCACTGGCGCGGCCTTGGGCGAAGAAGAAGCCACCCGCATTGGCTGTGTGATCGGTTCGGGCATTGGTGGTTTGCCCCTGATTGAAAACACCCATGCCGAATTGGTGGCCCGGGGTGCGCGGCGCATCTCCCCATTTTTTGTGCCTGCCTCGATCATCAACATGATCTCTGGCCATGTCTCCATTCGATGTGGCTTCAAAGGCCCCAACTTGGCTGTGGTCACCGCTTGCACCACGGGCTTGCACAGCATTGGCGAGGCGGGCCGCTTGATTGAATATGGCGACGCTGACGTCATGGTTGCGGGCGGCTCCGAAGCCACCGTTTCACCCTTGGGCGTGGGTGGCTTTGCCGCCATGCGTGCCTTGTCCACGCGCAACGACGATCCCCAAACCGCCTCGCGCCCTTGGGACCGCGACCGTGATGGCTTTGTGCTGGGCGAGGGTGCCGGGGTCATGGTGCTCGAGTCCTACGAGCACGCCAAAGCGCGCGGCGCGCGAATTTACGCCGAGCTCACGGGTTTTGGCATGAGCGCCGATGCCGGCCACATGACTGCGCCCAACATGGACGGCCCACGCCGCGCCATGATCAATGCAATGCGCAATGCGGGCATCAACCCGGATCAAATTCAATACCTCAATGCCCACGGCACGTCCACGCCCTTGGGCGACATCAACGAAACCCAGGCGGTGAAGGCGGCTTTGGGGGCTCACGCCCACAAAGTGGCCATCAGTTCCACCAAGTCCATGACCGGCCATTTGCTGGGCGGGGCCGGTGGCATTGAAAGCGTGTTCACGGTGCTGGCCTTGCACCACCAAAAAATCCCCCCCACGATCAACTTGCAGCATCCCGACCCCGAATGCGATTTGGACTATTGCGCCCACACCGCGCGCGACATGCCCATACACATCGCCATGAAAAACAATTTTGGGTTTGGTGGCACCAACGGCACGTTGATCTTCCAGCGCATTTGACAGGGCCCTTTGCCCATGCGAGCAGCCCCACCGGTGTCTTACCCGTTGGGGCCTTGTTTTTTTCAGCAAGCTTTGTATGCCGTGATCACCGTGTTGGCCGTTGGGGTGTGGTGTGCGTGGTGCTGGAGCCAAACGGCCCCCTGGGCCCAGGGGGGAGTGGCCCTGCTGTTGGGGGCTTGGGTGGTTTGGGCCCAGCGCGATACCCGGGTGGTGCCCGCTTGGTTGGTGTGGGATGGGGCGGATTGGCGCTGGGAGACCCTCCAAGGACAGGTCTGTGAAGGCCGCTTGGCGGTTCAATGGGATTGGCAACAGGCCTTGCTTTTGCGCTTTGATCCCCCATCTGGAGAAAGCTTGGTGGGATGGGCGGCACCGCGTTGGATGTGGCTGGCCCGTGGCCCCGATGTTGAACTGTGGGAAGACCTGCGGCGTGCTGTTCATGGCCCGCAGACAAAATTGGAAAATTCTGGAGAAATGCCATGATTGAATTGAAGCGAATTTCGAAAGCCCCAGCATGGCTGATGGGCTGTGTTTTGGGCTGGGCGGTGCTGGCGGCTGCACCCGTGCAGGCCCAGGGCATGCGTGGCTTGCCCGATTTCACCGAACTGGTCGAGCAGGTGGGTCCGTCGGTGGTCAATATCCGTACCTTGGAGAAAGTCAGTAACCGCCAGCCCCAAGGGGGCAATGCCGACGAAGAAATGCAGGAGTTGTTTCGGCGCTTTTTTGGGCAGCCCTTTCCTGGACAGCCCAACACGCCGCGCCAGCAGCGTCCCAATAGACCGCAACCCCAAGAAGAAGAGCAGCCGCGTGGCGTGGGCTCGGGCTTCATCCTGACCGCCGATGGCTTCATCATGACCAATGCCCATGTGGTGGATGGTGCCGACCAAGTGCTGGTGACCTTGCCCGATAAGCGCGAGTTCAAGGCCCGCATCGTGGGCGTGGACAAGCGCAGCGATGTGGCCGTGGTCAAGGTCGAGGCCAGTGGTTTGCCCGTGGTCAAAATCGGCGACGTCAACCGCCTCAAAGTGGGCGAATGGGTCATGGCCATTGGCTCGCCCTTTGGTTTGGACAACTCGGTCACGGCCGGCATTGTCAGCGCCAAGCAGCGCGACACGGGCGACTATCTGCCCTTCATTCAAACCGATGTGGCCATCAACCCCGGCAATTCGGGCGGACCCCTGATCAATATGCGCGGTGAGGTGGTGGGCATCAACAGCCAAATTTATTCGCGCTCCGGTGGCTTCATGGGCATTTCATTTGCCATACCGATCGACGAGGCGATTCGGGTCAGCGAGCAATTGCGCACCTCGGGCCGCGTGCAGCGTGGGCGCATTGGGGTGCAAATTGACCAAGTCAGCAAAGACGTGGCCGAGTCGTTGGGGCTGGCCAAGGCACAAGGCGCTTTGGTGCGCAGCGTCGAGGCAGGGTCTCCGGCGGAAAAGGCTGGGGTGGAAGCCGGTGACATCATCACCCGCTTTGAAGGCAAGCCCATTGAAAAATCTGCTGACTTGCCGCGCATGGTGGGCAGTGTCAAACCGGGCAGCAAAGCCAGCTTGACCGTTTGGCGCCGTGGCAGCAGCAAAGAGTTGCAAGTGGTGGTCGGCGAGGTCGAGCCCGATAAAACAGTTCAAAAGGCGGCGGCCCCCACTGAAAAACCTCCCGCTTCCAATGCGGCGCAGTTTTTGGGGTTTTCCGTCAGCGAGCTTTCAGACGCCCAACGCCAAGAGTTGAAGTTGCGCGGTGGGGTGCGGGTAGAGACGGTGGCCGAGCCGGCTGTACGGGCTGGCTTGCGCGAGGGCGATATCGTGATGGCCGTGGCCAACACAGAGATCAATAACGTCAAAGAGTTTGAAGCCGTTTTGGCGCGGTTGGACAAGACCAAGCCTGTCGCCATCTTGTTGCGACGGGGTGAGTGGGCCCAATACACCTTGATTCGCCCCCAGAAATGACGGGTCGTGGGTGCACTGAAAGACCCCAAACCCCACTCTGGGTTGGGGGTCTTTCAGGTCGTCTTGTTGCAGGCGCACAAAAATTTTTTCATCTCAAATCGACAAAAATAGAACATCAATTTGAATACTGTATTCATTATTGGCAGTCAAATGCGACTTGAACGCAGATCAAAACCATCATTGCCAGCCATTAAAATCCACCATGCGAGATGTTGACACTGAGTCCACAGTTCGCCCACATGTTGTTCAGTAAAATTACCCAGAGATTGTTGATATGTTGTGTATAACTTTCCTGTTGCTGGCTTGCAACGGGCCATCCAACGGCACCGAGGGCCTTTGTTCTGTGTCCAATTTCCATACAATGAAGTCCCAACTATCGCAGTTGCCATAGATTGTTGGTTCAGGGCGCGTCAGCACTTGACGCGCCCTTTTTTATGGTTTCGCGCCTTTTAATTCAGTCACTTAACAGCATCCATTGATGAAGAACATCAGAAATTTTTCGATCATCGCGCACATCGATCATGGCAAATCGACGCTGGCAGATCGGTTGATTCAACGCTGTGGCGGGCTGAGCGACCGGGAAATGCAAGCGCAGGTGCTCGACTCGATGGACATCGAAAAAGAACGTGGGATAACCATCAAGGCGCAGACGGCCTCTTTGCAATACAAGGCCAAGGATGGCCAGGTCTACAACTTGAATCTGATCGACACCCCAGGCCATGTGGATTTCTCCTACGAGGTCTCGCGCTCGCTGTCGGCCTGCGAGGGCGCATTGCTGGTGGTCGACGCCAGCCAAGGTGTGGAGGCCCAGACCGTGGCCAACTGTTACACCGCCACCGAGTTGGGGGTGGAGGTGCTGCCGGTGCTCAACAAAATGGATTTGCCCCAGGCCGATCCCGACAACGCCAAAGCCGAAATCGAGGACGTGATCGGCATTGACGCGACCGACGCCATCCCTTGCTCGGCCAAAACGGGCATGGGCGTGGATGAAATCCTAGAGGCCATCGTGGCCAAAATCCCGGCACCCAAAGGCAACCCCAATGGTCCCTTGCGCGCCATGATCGTCGACAGCTGGTTCGATACCTATGTCGGCGTGGTCATGTTGGTGCGCGTGGTCGATGGCCGCTTGGCCAAGGGCGAGCGCATCAAGATGATGGCCACCGGTACCACCTACAACGCCGACAACTTGGGCGTGTTCACCCCCGCCAACCAGCCGCGCGAGTCCCTGGAGGCCGGCGAGGTGGGCTACATCATTGCGGGCATCAAAGAGCTGCAAGCCGCCAAGGTGGGAGACACCATCACGCTGATCAAAACCGGCACCGGCGGCGCTGCTTTCACCGCCACCGAGGCCTTGCCGGGCTTCAAGGAGATCAAGCCGCAGGTGTTTGCCGGCCTGTACCCTACCGAGGCCAACCAATACGACGCTTTGCGCGACAGCCTGGAAAAGCTCAAACTCAACGATTCATCCCTGCATTACGAGCCCGAGGTCTCCCAGGCTTTGGGTTTTGGCTTTCGCTGCGGCTTTTTGGGCTTGCTGCACATGGAGATCGTGCAAGAGCGTTTGGAGCGCGAATTTGACCAAGACCTGATCACCACCGCCCCCAGTGTGGTTTACCAAGTGGTGCGCGCCGACGGCGAGGTGGTGTTGGTCGACAACCCCTCCAAAATGCCAGACCAAGGGCGGATGTTGGAAATCCGCGAGCCCATCGTCACCGTGCATTTGTACATGCCGCAAGTCTATGTGGGCGCGGTCATGACCTTGGCCAACCAAAAACGCGGGGTCCAGCTCAACATGGCCTACCACGGGCGCCAAGTGATGCTGACCTACGAGCTGCCCCTGGGCGAGATCGTGCTGGACTTCTTTGACAAGCTGAAATCGGTGTCCCGCGGTTACGCCTCCATGGATTACGACTTCAAAGAGTACCGCGCCGCTGACGTGGTCAAGGTGGACATCCTGCTCAACGCTGAAAAAGTGGATGCCTTGTCCATCATCGTGCACCGCAGCCAATCCCAATACCGGGGCCGTGCCGTGGTCGGCAAGATGCGCGAAATCATTTCGCGCCAAATGTTTGATGTGGCCATCCAAGCGGCCATCGGTGCCAACATCATTGCGCGCGAAACCGTCAAGGCCTTGCGCAAAAATGTGCTGGCAAAATGCTACGGTGGCGACATCAGTCGAAAACGTAAATTGTTGGAAAAACAAAAGGCAGGCAAGAAACGCATGAAACAAATTGGATCGGTGGAAGTCCCACAAGAAGCGTTTTTGGCCATTTTGCAGGTGGAAGACTGATGCCCATCTTCACCGCCTTTGTGTTGGCCGCCTTCGTCAGCTACGCCGGCGCTTGGTACCTGGGCATGTACGACGGCAATTTCGCCCTCTTGCTGTTCACCGCCACCGTGGTCACGGGCCTTTATTGGTTGGCCGAACACTTTTATTTTTTGCCCCAGCGCTTGGCGCAGGCCGATGCTTTGGCCAGCCAAGCCCAAGAGCGGCGCCAAGAACGTGACAAATTAGGCGTTGCCCAAACTGGCGATGAAGATGTTGCCGCTGCGCGCGAACGCTTGATCATGCA
>Ga0114959_10002220_pt1 | contig 16240 bp, 9 predicted proteins | sample C_130625_EF_Meta_FD_87317 | JGI IMG/M metagenome (GOLD analysis project Ga0114959, IMG submission 87317) | Freshwater microbial communities from Lake Croche, Canada to study carbon cycling - C_130625_EF_MetaG | ecosystem: Environmental > Aquatic > Freshwater > Lake | place: Lake Croche, Canada...
CGGTACGGAATCTTGGGTCCGATGACAAAGGCGCCGTAGCCGCCGTGGCTAGCGCCGGTGATGGAAACGCGATTCAGGTTCATCGGCAGCGAGACGGCGAACTCGGCGATCAGCCGCTCGAACAAAGGACAGATCGCGTCATCGTAGAAGCCGTTCCATTCGTCGTTGGGAGCGCGCAGGGCGCAATAGATGTAACCGCCCATCTCGGGATGATCCTTGTAGTAGTCGCTGAACATGCCTTCCCACTGGCTGTCATTGATGAGCTTGGTGGTGCCACCGCCGCCGTGCATGGCCACGACGAGCGGCCAGCCGTCTTTTGGTTCACTGCCAACTTTTCGCCACTTGAAGGGACTTTCGCGGTCGTCGGTCTTGACCACGAAATTGGCGAAATCGCGGCGAAGCTCCGCATGGATTTCGCTGTTACGATACTTCTCCCAGATCCGAGGGAGGACCTTCTCGGAATACGGCAATTCTTTCAGTAGCGGGCTGACTTCTCCAGAGAAACTCAATTCCAACAATGCATCCAAAGCGGTATTTGAATCGGCCTGGTCAAGATCGAGGATGGTGGCAGTCACTTGGTTGGCAGGGACTACCGCAAAGCTTGACTTCGTTTTGTACCGCGCACGCACCAGATACCGAACATCTTTGCCGCGGGCAAATGAGAGGAAGCGATTGACGTCAACCGATGGGCCCATGGTCTTCCCTTCACCGATCTTAGCCGCCGTCTCTAAGTTCCAGACGGTAACGGAGGCTTGGACTTTGACGCCACCCGATCGGGCTTCGATTCTCAGTTCGGCAGCAGCGGCAACTTGAGTGGGGGCATAACGCGGGGTGACGTCCTCCGCGTTGATCGCCGACCCGGGATCCCATGCCAACGGGAAGTGGTCTCCGGTTTCCCGGTAAGTAACGGCATAGATGGCATTTTCTGGCTTCGATTGAATCGCCGTTTTCGCTTTGTCCGTAAACCAGGCGTGATCGAGGCCGTGTTGATCTGGCTCAGCGGCACCAACGTAGTGCCAGCCATTATCCCAAATCTCCACCCAGGTGTGGTTCCCTCCCGTCCCGGGCCAGGTGTGAATGCCAGCGAGGCGAGACGGCACCCCAACTGCCCGAAGCGCATCCACGAGCATGATGCTAAGACCGGTGCAGGTGGCCATTCCCTGGGCGATCGTTTCGGGCGAACTTTGATCGGTGCGAAGACGCTTGGTGTTGTAAGTGACTTTGTAATCCGCAAACAGACGAGCGTTGATGGCGAGGGCGGCGGCACCCGGCGTTTTCAGGTTCTTGACCAAGCCGAAATAGCGATCGTGAAATTCCTGACGCTTGGACAGGCGGGTTTCGGTGACGCTGCAGTACGGAACGACGGCGTCGTTGAAGATCGCTTCCGGAATCGCGCGGGCGAAATCGGCCTCACTACGGGTCTTGTAGGCAAGATTAATGCTATCAGCGACGACCTTTGGTTCGAGTGCTTTAAGGTCGCCAAGCGGCATATAAGTCAGGATGAATTCGACGGAGCCACGTTGGTTGGCCGGAGTTTGGCGAAGGAGCGTTTCCCATCTGGCCCGCCGCTCGGGGGCGCGAGAGAGAGATTTGTTGAGGTCCGGTTGGGTCGTCGCGAGCATAAGAATCAATGCCGTGGTCACGTTAATGGAATTATCGCCTAGATTGGAAGTGAACTTTTACACGGGGTATGGATGTACTGGCAATTTCTCAGCCCCCTAGTGAAGGCCAAAAAAAAGTTTTTTCGATCGGGACTTCAAATTGACCGGCCGTTACGAGCTCCAATTCGCGATTCCAGATTTCTCTTACTCGCGGGAATCTCGTGACTGCTTGTCCCCTATTTTTGCCAGCCAGGGACCCAAGCCGTGGTGCGACCGCCGACGGTTTCCCGCGTGATCTCCCGACCGTCGATCAGTTCCGGCCCCTTCGTGCCGCCCCACCGGTGGTGGAATAGCCATTCGGGAGGAAATTTGTCGTAGTCGGCATTCACCGAGACGGCGTGATCCAGTACGAACGCCATCTTCTCTCGCACCCGTTTCACTTCGGTCTTCGTAAGCGAGTTCATCGGCCGGTTCGGGTTAATCCGCGCCTGGTACAGAATCTCGTCCGCCAGATAGTTGCCGATCCCGGCGAGAAAAGTCTGATCCATCAGAACCGCTTTGATGGGAGCTTTCCGCTTGGCAAATAGTTCCGTTAGTTCGCCTAATGAAGGGAGTGTCTCGTAGGCGTCGGGGCCGAGGCGGATGACCCTAGGATCGTTGGCACCGTGCCCAGTCCACATTCGCGCGAGTCGACGGGGGTCAGTGAAGGCAATTTTTCGTCCGGCGTCGGTTTCCCACAGCACGCGCATGAATCGCGGTGTTCCATCCTCATCGTCCATCGGCGCATTTCCCATATCCTTGAGTCGGATGCTCGGGAGGCCAATCTCACGGATCCAGCCAGTCATGCCTAAGTGGCCATGGATGGCAGGGCCGTCCTCGGGCTGAATCCACCAGAATTTGCCGCGTCTCCCGACTTCTTTGATCGGCGAACCGGTGAAGGCGGCGATAAACGGTTCCGGCGGCTGTCGTTCCAGAAGAATATCGTCGGGTGGCAGGTACACCGAAACGATTCGGTGGCCGACGAAGGCATCTTGCATCAAGCGACGGACAGATTCGACTTCAGGTAGTTCGGGCATTTGCGTTTGGCTCCGATATTTAACCCGTCGCCTGGATGCATCTACGTGTTTTCTGGAGAACACCTCAGCCCGAATCGATGATCGTCCTTCGACATTGGGGCGAATGCGTGGGGATGGGGGGCGAGTACGCGTATAGTTTTCGCCCGACGTGGCCCCTCACCCCTTCGGACAGTCACCGACGACCCTCTCCCTCGGGGCGAGGGTCTAGCTCCCTTCTCCCCGTGGGAGAAGGGCTGGGGATGAGGGGTCGGGTACGCCTCAGTTTTGGCGCAGCGTAACCCCTCACCCCGGAGCACGAACCATCTCCGACCCTCTCCCTAGGGGCGAGGGTGTCATTTTTTCTTTACGAGGCGCGGTTGCGGTGATCGCGAATGAAGGCGGGGATGTCGAGGTCAGTTTCGTCGAAGACGGCCGCCGGTTCTGGCGTGGCGTTGCGGCTCGCAGGATTGGAGACGTTGAGCCGTTCCTTCATCGTCTGCACGAAATCGTGACTAGAAATAGGCTTGGGGAGCGCCGGTTCCGGTTCCTTCGCTGCCTCAACCGGGGCGGATTTCGGTTCGGCAGTTTTAAAGCCGGTGGCGAGCACTGTGATGCGAACCGTGCCTTCCATGGTCGGATCGACCACGGTGCCGAAGTAGATGTTGACATCTTCCTCGTCGCAGAGACTCTGGATGTAGTGCATGGCCTCGTTCACTTCCGCCAGCGTAAGATCGGCACTGCTGGTGATGTTCACAAGAAGGCCAGTTGCCCCGTGGATCGTCTGTTCTAGTAGGGGCGAATTAGTCGCGGATTGGGCCGCCTGATAGGCGCGTTGCTCACCGACCCCGTACCCGATGCCCATGAGAGCCGGTCCGGCATCGCTCATTACGGCGCGAACGTCGGCGAAGTCGACGTTGATTTGACCCGGGATAGTGATGATGTCGCTGATGCCCTGGACACCCTGACGGAGCACATCATCGGCCACTCGGAAGGCATCCACCAACGTGGTCTTCTTCTCCACCACACTGATGAGTTTGTCGTTCGGGATGGTGATGATCGTGTCAACGCGACCAAGGAGCGAGTTAATTCCCTGCTCGGCCAGTTTCTTTCGGCGAGGACCTTCGAAAACAAACGGGCGGGTGACGACGGCGACGGTAAGGGCTCCAATTTCGCGGGCCAGATCGGCAATCACGGGAGCGGCGCCGGTGCCCGTTCCACCGCCCATTCCGGCGGTGATAAAGACCATGTCGGAACCTTCAAGAACTTTTCGCACTTCGGCGCGGCTCTCTTCGGCGGCGGTTTTGCCAACCTCAGGGTTTCCGCCGGCACCCAGGCCGCGGGTGGAATTTGCCCCAAGCTGAATCTTTTTGCTAGCGCGACTAAGGTCCAAAACTTGAACGTCGGTATTCATGGCGATGAATTCCACACCCTGAATGCCGCTCTCAATCATGCGTTCCACGGCGTTACTTCCGCCGCCGCCGACTCCGATAACCTTAATGACCGCGCTTTGATTTTCCACTGTTTCCGACTTCTCCCGCTTCAGCCGTGATTTACTCGCAAAATGACCGCTGAATGCCTTAATTCTATTGCCTAGGGTCGAACAATTGCCCGCATTCACGAAAATTCTTGCGGCGATCTGCCCCCGTGTTTCGTATACGAGTGCCTGCGCTCGTCGATGACCATCAAAACGCGTGCGTCGTCGATTCCACCAGTCGTCGTGAATCGACGAGTTTCACGGACAATGGGGCAATATTTGAGCAAGGTATCGTGCTCGACTTGAGTGATTGGCTGCTTAGTTCTGATATCAGCCCGAGCCAGCGAGTGTCAGCCTGAGAACTCGCTGGGATTGCAGGAGAAATGACAACCGATTCCGTTGGGAATTGTCAAACCCCGTATTCCTCGGAGCAATTTGATTTGGCGGAACGGGATACCATGAAACCGATGAAGGTTCTGGTGGTGGGCAGTGGCGGTCGCGAACACGCGTTGGCGTGGAAACTGGCGCAGGAAGCAGAAGTATTTGCCATACCGGGCAATCCGGGCATTGCCCAGGTGGCAACCATTATTGCCGGGGCCAGCGTCACCGCCAGTTCCATCGGAGAGGCGGTGCGGCACCACGGCATCGAGTTGGTAGTGGTGGGTCCGGAAGATCCGTTGGTGGCCGGATTGGGGAATGAGTTGCGGGCCCAAGGAATTGCGGTCTACGGTCCGGATTCGGCGGGAGCGCAATTGGAAGCATCCAAGGCGTTCAGTAAGGAAATCATGGCGGCAGCCGGAATTCCGACGGCTGGTTTCCGAACATTTCACCACGCGATGGAGGCAGAACAGTACGTGCGCGAACGGTATGCCGACGGACACAGCGTGGCGGTGAAAGCCAGCGGGAACGCCCTAGGTAAAGGAGTGGTCGTATCCGATGATGTCAGCGAGGCCGTGGAAGCCGTTCACGCGATGATGGTCCGCAAAGAATTTGGCGAAGCTGGCTCCACGGTGGTGATCGAAGACCGATTGCGAGGACGCGAATTTAGTCTCCTATCAATCGTGGGCGACCAGAACTTTGTCAGTTTGCCGGTGTCGCAGGATCATAAACGAGCGTTTGACGGAGATCAGGGTCCGAACACGGGCGGGATGGGTACCTACTCTCCATGTGATTGGGTGACCGAGGCGATGGTGGCAGAAGTGGAGGCTCGGGTGGTGCATCCCTTGCTGCTGGAGCTGAAGCGGCGTCACATTTCGTACCGAGGGACGCTGTTTACGGGGGTGATGATGCATCACGACCGACCCTATTGCTTGGAATTTAATGTCCGGTTTGGAGATCCGGAGACGCAAACGGTGATGCGGCGGTTAGGCAAGGGTTTCCTGGATGCGCTGTTCCAAGCGGCCACGGGTGGCATCGTGGAGAACGTTGAGGTACTGCCAAATGCCGCCGTGACGGTAGTGATGGCAAGCCATGGCTACCCGGGTCACTACGAAAAGGGGTTACCGATCCAGATTGGAGCATTACCGAACGGGGTGGAGTTATTCCATGCCGGAACAACTTTGAATGCCAGCGCGCAGTTAGTAACCGCGGGCGGGCGCGTCATGGGAGTGAGTGCGACGGGCGGGACGGTGGCGGAGGCGCGACAATTGGCTTATTCGGCAGCTAAGTTAATCGGGTTTCCGGGTGGATTCTGCCGGTCGGATATCGCCGCCCATAACTAAAGCGTTGTCGCTGGCATCAAAAAAGGGGCAGCCTGGAAAATTCCGACCGCCCCACTCTCCTTCCGGTGCCAAAATAGCCCGATCAAATGCCGAGCTTGCATTGCTAGACTTCGGTGTTTCGAAAATGTTCCAACGTTTTTTAATTCCCGCAAAAATACTAGGTTTCTCGCCGGGGAATTCCATCCCGGTACTCTTATAGGGATGATTGACCGCTACACCACTCCTGCCATGACCGCCATTTGGAGCCGCCAAGCGCGGTACGAGCGGTGGAAGGATGTGGAGGTAGCGATCTGCGAAGCGCACGCCGAAGCGGGCGTGATTCCCGCGTTGGACCTAGCCGAAATTCAGAGCAAGGCAGCGTTCACCTTGGAGCGATGCGACGAGTTGGAACTAGAAACCCGGCACGATCTGGTGGCGTTCGTCCGTTGCCTAGAGGAGAACGTGGGACCGGCGGGTCGATGGATTCACTTCGGGGTTACCAGCTACGACGTAATCGATACCGCGACCGGGATGATGCTGCGAGACAGCGCCGATGTGCTGATAGCCAGCGCGGCAAAACTACGGTCGGCCATTGACTCGCTGGAGGAGCGGTTTGGCAGCAGCCCCTGTATCGGGCGGACTCACGGCGTTCACGCCGAGCCGATCACCTTTGGCCACAAGTGCCGCAGCTGGCGGAATGAACTCGACCGAAATGTGGCCCGGCTTCAGCAGGCACGAACAGAAATCGCGTTGGGCAAATGCAGCGGACCGGTCGGCATTCACGGAATCACCTCGCCATCGTTGGAGCGAGTGGTGATGCACAAGCTCGGATTAGAACCGGATTTGGTGACCACGCAGATCGTAAACCGGGACCGTCACGCAAACTTCCTGAATGTTTTGGCGCTCCTGGGAGCGGGATTGGAGCGAACGGCAACCGAGCTTCGCAATTTGCAGCGGACGGAGATTTTGGAGGTTCAGGAAGGATTTGCAGCGGGCCAAACCGGAAGTAGCGCCATGCCCCACAAACGGAACCCCTGGAATTCGGAGACGATCTGTGGCCTTAGTCGGCTGCTTCGGGCAAACTCCCACGCCATGGTGGAGAGCATTGCCACCTGGCACGAGCGTGACCTGACCAACAGCTCGCTGGAAAGGGTGATTTTCCCGGATAGTTGCCAATTGGCAGATTTCATGCTGCGTCGGTTGACGAAGATTCTGTCGGAGCTACAGGTATTCCCAGATCGGATGAAGCAGAATTTGCGGATTATGGGCGACCTGGTCTTCAGCGAACATCTGATGGTAGCGCTGGTGCGGGCCGGACTGCCCCGCGCTGCGGCCTACAAAGTGGCTCAGCGCAACGCGGCGGCGGCGTGGGACGGCGCCGACTACAAAACGAGCGTTCAGAACGACGTCGAAGTGAAGGCGCATTTGACTCCTGAAGAAGTCGAAGAGGTGTTCAGCCTTTCGCACCACTTGCGGTTTGCCTAGTTGCTGATTTGCCACCGAACGGTGAAGCTGGATTCGTCGCCCCGAGCGTACGTGCGGAGGGGACTGACGAGTTCTAGCTCGGCGTAGGCCAATGGATCTGCACTCAGGTAGATCTGTTGGGCCTTGCCTTCGTCGGGGTAGCGCTCTCGCTCGCGATAATCGGCTTGCATGTTGAAGACGCTTTCCCCAACCTTTGCCTGCAGTCGCCCGGTTTTGCCAGCGCTCCCGAATTTGATTGATTTGGATGGGTCCCGACGGAAAATGACCCGATCGTTTTCTATCGTGGTGTTGGTTCCAAATTCCTGGCGGTCGTACGGGGCGTAGCCCAGTGGCATCTCGGGGCGCACTTGGCGCGGAAGGGATGCCCACTCGGGATTGTCGACCTGGGCAATTTGCCAGATGGAAAGTTCGGTGGGTTCTCCCGCCAGCTTTTGGAGGGTGTTGGTGATTTCCACCCCGCGCCCGGTGGGCGACATGCGAACGGTGCGCTTAAATCGGATGCCGTCTTTTACGCTGACGGGGCTGATCGTGGTAAATCCATCCCGGGTCAGCTCTACCGACCAACGAGAGCCATCGAAATCGTGATCCGGTGGCCAATTCCAACGGCTCTGCGGGGCGGGCCAGAGCTTGTCGCCTCCCCAATTGACCCAATTGTCACCAGGATTGACGGCACTATTGACCCAAAGAACGTTGGGGCCATGAGAACGGCCAAAGTACATGATCCGACCAATTTGAGAAACGTACACCAGCCGGATGGCACCGTTTTTGACTTCCACCACATTGTCCCATTGCCGAAAGTGCGTGGTTTGAACCGAAACATTGCCAATGGCGACGGTGGCAAGAATGGCGAAGATCATAGGCACATTATAAGGTCTGCGCGAAGGTGACGGTCGGCTAACAATGGAGCCTTTGAGCCGTGGGAGTGTACGGGTTGCATTTCTCGATTGTTAGGCGTAGATTAAGAAATAGGACGCCGCCAGCCTTTACCAAAAGGCGGACGACGCCCGAAAGCAATCCAAAGGAGGAATTTTCGGGTGAACAATTACAAACCGGAACAGATTAGAAACGTGGCCATTGTCGGCCACGGTGGGGTCGGTAAGACCATGCTCGTCGAACATATGCTCTTCACGGCAGGAGCAACGGACCGATTGGGGAGCGTGGACCAAGGCACTTCCCAAAGCGATTTTGATGCCTTGGAACAGAAGCGGCATATATCGCTGGGTGCCAGTGTGGTCCCGTTAGAATGGCATGGACATAAGATCAATCTGATCGATGTGCCGGGCTACTCGGACTTCGTGGGGGAGCTACACGCGGTGGCGCGAGTGGTGGAGGCGATCATCATCGTCTGTGAAGCCAAGCGGGACCTGGATGTGGGATTCGAACTGGCGTGGGAAGTGGCGGAAGCCAATCGACTTCCCCGCTGTATTTTTGTGAACAAGTTGGAGCGGGACAACGCCGATTACGACGGACTGATCGAGACGCTTCACGCCAAGTACGGACGCTGCGTGGTGAACACCCAAATCCCCGTGGGGCGGCAATCCGGCTTTTCGGGGGTCCTGGACCTGTTGAACATGAAGGTCTACGCCGGACGTGACCGGGGCACGGAAATTACCAACATTCCCCATGAGTACGCGGCGGAGGCGGCGGAGCGGCGAGAGAAGATGATGGATGCCGCGGCCGAAGGCGACGATGACCTGGCGATGAAGTATCTGGAAGGCGAGGAATTGACGCCGGAGGAGATTGAACACGGCTTGCTCGTGGGCGTGGAAACCGGGCGCGTGGTGCCCCTGCTGCTGGGATCAGCGCAAACGGGGATTGGAGTGGCGACGCTGCTGGATCGAATTGTTGGAGAATTGCCTTCGCCAGCCGAAATGCCGCGAGAGATGACCCACCATCATCTAGCGGCCAACCCCGCCGGACCCTTAGCCGCGTATGTATTCAAATCGACCGCAGACCCGTTTGTTGGACGAATTTCCTATCTCCGCGTATTTTCCGGCAAGTTGAAGGCGGATGCCACGGTCATCAACTCCGCGAACGATAAGGATGAGCGGGTTCATCACCTGTTCTTCCCCCACGGTAAGAATCAGGAACCAGCCCTTGCGATTGGAGCCGGGGATATCGGGGCGGTAGCCAAGTTGAATGACGTTCATACCGGTGACACGCTCACCACGCGCGAACAACCAATTCGGATCGTGCCGGCGGACTTTCCGGAGCCCATTTACCGGGTAGCCATTCGGCCGGTTACCAAAGCAGATGAAGATAAGTTGGGTCCCGCTCTGCAGCGGCTTCTGGATGAGGATCCGACCCTGCATTACGAGAGAGACGGAGCCACCCACCAGGAACTTTTGGCGGGAATGGGTGACATTCACATCGATACCGTGATTGACAAACTGCGGCTGAAATTTGGCGTTTCGGTCCAGATCGAAGACGCGCGGGTGCCATACCGGGAAACGGTACGGGGTTCCGCAAAGGCGCAAGGTCGGCATAAGCGGCAGACCGGCGGAAAGGGGCAATTTGGCGATTGCTGGATTGAACTGGAACCACTGGAGACCGGTGCCGGATTTGAATTCAACAATCGAGTCGTCGGTGGAGCGATTCCGAAGAATTTCATTCCCGCGATTGAGAAAGGCATTCGGGAAGCGATGGATCGAGGGTTGATTGCGGGGTATCCGGTGGAGGATATTCGGGTGACGGTCTACGACGGTAGCTACCACGACGTGGATTCTAACGAGGCGGCATTCAAAGCAGCGGGAGCCATCGCGCTACGTACCGCGGCGGAGAAGGCGAACCTGGTGGTACTGGAGCCCATCCTGGACGTGGAAGTCGACGTGCCCGACGATTGCGTGGGCGAAGTGGTTGGCGACTTGAATGGTCGGCGGGGCCACCTGGCGGGGATGGAGCAGAGTCAGATCGGCAAAACAAGAATCAAGGCGACGGTGCCCATGGCGAATATGCAGCGGTATGCCTTGGACCTGCGTTCCTTGACGAAGGGGCGGGGTCGCTTCCGTCAGTCCATTACTCACTACGCCGATGTGCCGTTTCAGGTGCAGCAAGAGTTGGTAGGACAACACGTGACTTCGCGCGAAGCCGACTGACGGTGGCTGAATGGTGAAGGGTCCCGCTGGCTTTGTCAGCGGGACCTTTCAATCTTCTAGTGGAACCGTCTGCGCCACATGTCGGTAACTGCCGCTGACGTCGTCAGCGGGCTACTTTACTTCATGGAGCGCATTTTCCAGGCGTGGATTTCCAGGGCTTCGACTTGGCCGTGAATGATGTCGGCGGTGACGGTGTCAACGTCTTCGATGGACTCCAGGCGGTCACGGAGGGCTTTAATAGCCACCTCGAGTCGATGGGTGATGAGGTCGACCACATCCTCATCCGAAATGGGCCCAGCGGGCATCGGAACGAAGGTTTCGTTGCTGGCGATTAGCTCCGCGTTTCCGTTCGGGAACGCGCGAAGTTGACGGATGCGCTCGGCACTCTGGTCAATTTGCTCAAGTAGGGTCTCGTAAACCGAATCCAGGTACTCGTGGATGGAGATGAATCGCGAGCCGACGATGTTCCAGTGAGCTTGCTTAACCTGGAGGTTCAGCAACAACTGGTCCACGAGGTTTGCTTGAAGCACCTCATGGACCGGCTTGTACTTTGCTTCGGCCTCTTGTTCTTTTTTCAGCGAGTGATCTGCCATAGCGCTATTCTACGCCGGTAGAACGCGTCAAACAGCGGTCACTAGCTCTTTTGACTGGTCATAAGTTGTTTTTCGGATCGCAAGATATTCACTAGAAAGATCGACGAGTTCTACCGTCGGATCATAGGTCGCGGTCACCCAACCGTCAAGCACCATGGCTTCCCAGGCGCGAAGGGTGGAGATCACGATATGGTGCCGGAGGGCCGGATCGTCCCGCATATTTTCGGCGGCTGCCTTGATCATATTGACGATGCCGGGCGACCGCTTTTCTCGTTGCAGGATGTTCACCATCAGGTCAAACAGTCCATCCAGAGGGAGCAGCCTTCCCTCACGCTCATAGCCATCTTGCTTGGTGACCTTGCCGTCCCCGTACCGGGCTCGCTCGGTCCAAGTGGCACCGGCGAGGTTCAACGTGAAGATATTGTTGGTTGCGAGCGGCGAATCCATGGGGACTTCGGTGAGGTACTCCCCGAGAGCGCGGATCGCTTGAACGGAAAAGCTACCAGTTCCGGTGGTGAGGTCTTCCCGAATGAAACCGCCTTGGGCGAGCCAAGCCCACGCCTTTTGGGGTGTGAGATCGAGGCCGTTATCCCGAGCGATTTTCTGGGTGTGCTCTTGCAGGTCGGAAAGCTGAGTGTTGGCCGAATACCAATACTCTGCAAATCGCATGTGGTTTCGGACGCGCTGACTTTGGCGCTGCTGGTACTGCTCCTTGAGCCAATTGGCGTCCAGCTTGCCGCGATCTAGCTCCATCAGGGTGCATGCCAGCTCTCGACCACCGGCGTGGGTAATCGTGAGCCCGGCGGAAAGAATGGGGTCGGCAAAGCCACCGCACTCACCGACCAGGTACCAGTTGTCGCCGGTTTGGCGGCTGGCGATGAAGGACCAATCCTTCGTGGTTTGAAGCTTGCCTTCGCTGACGGCGTGCTTCATGAGACCCACCAGCCGCTCGTCTTTCGCCAGCGCTTCTAAATACAATTCCTGAGGTTTCTTACCGCAGTTCTTATAGTATTCGGCAGGGACGACCAGACCGATGCTGGTACGGGTGGGACCGAGAGGAATGAACCAGATCCAACCGAAGCCGACGCTGAGAACCTGAATGAAGGTGCCGCCAACGCCAATTTCGACCGCCCAATCGGCATTCTGGTAGTAATCCCAAATGGCGATGTTCTGGAGGGTTGTGGGGCAATCTACTTGCACGCCCATGGCCCGCCGCAGGAACCCAGAGTGACCGGAGGCGTCGACGTAGTGCCGAGCATGAACCTCTTCTCCACTTTCTAGGCGAAGAAAATCGACGTGGTCTCCCGTGCGAACGACTTCCAGCACCCTGGTCTCTTCGTACACTTCACACCCCATCACCTGGGCATGATCGAGCAGGATTTTGTCGTAGATGGCGCGATCGACTTGGAAGGCCGTGGAGCGGCGCTGGCCCTCGTACTTGGCCGGACGCGCTTCGTTTTGAAACTGTTCGAACGGAAAGAATGCTACATCCCACAGTTCGCGCGACTTGCCCCAACGGTAGGTTCCGCCCAGCTTGATCGGGAAATTAGCGGCTTCGACCTTGTCCCAACAACCCATTTCTTCGAGGATGGCGGAGATGCCGGGCAGTTGCGATTCTCCCACGTGGTCGCGGGGGAATTTCTCCCGCTCGAAGATCCCGACCTTGAGATCGGGATTGTATTTCTTAAGCAGAGTGCCAGTTGTGCTGCCACCGGGGCCGCCGCCAATAACCGCGACATCGAGGTTCATAGCCTTATTCTACAGCGGCGTGCGGATAGCGGTTCCAAATCGATTTTTGCGAATAGAGTTTGCTTTGTGATACATTTTGCCGCGTCGCGTTTATGTGCTAGTTTAGCGGTGCACCTGTATATTCGCTATTGGCTTAATATGGCGAATTTACCTTTTAGATTACTTCCTTTCTTGATATCGTGCGCGGCCGTCTCGCGAGCGTTTGGCCAAAACGCCCCAATTCCACAAGGTCAAAAACCTTCCCCGATGAAGGACAGCGGTCTTTTGATTGCCGTCGCCAAGGCGGTGAGACGGTTTGCGGACGGCCCGAACAGATCCTATACGGCTAAGGTTCCGGGGCAAGGGTACGTGGCCGAGATTTCTACCGGCGGTCAACTAACCTTGAAAGCGGGCAGCGGCGCGATTTCCATCGGCGTACAAAGTTACGGTTTTGGTAACCAACGCCAGCCGGTAACCGAGCCAACCACTAAAGCAGGTACGGACAAAGATGCTTGGCCCGAGGTTCGCTTTGTTCGAGACGGCATCTCAGAGTCTTACGTAAATGAGCTGGGCGGACTGCATCACTGGCTAACCGTAAGCGCGCGCCCGTCCCGGATCAGCGGAAATCTGTGGGTGAATTTGGGCGTAAATGGTGCTCAGCGGATTAAGTCGCTTTCGGATACCGCCGCGGAAGTGACGCTCGGCAACACCAAGTTAAAGTACGCCGGCCTTAAGGTTTGGGACGCGTCCGGGAAGAATTTGCCGGCACGGATGGTTGCCACCGCCACGGGGATTAGTTTGGTGGTGTCGGACGTAACGGCGAAGTATCCGGTAACGATCGACCCGACTTGGGACTCGGAAACCAAATTGGGGCCGAACAACTTTGACCACCTTGGACACTTGGTCTCACCGTCGCGATGGATGGTGACGTGGCGGCGGTTGGAGATGACGACTGGGACGACCCAGTGTTTGGATTCCACAAAAGCGAGGGGAAATGGTCTTTAGAGCAATTGCTGGAGACCAAAGAAGAAGGATTTGGACGCGCGATTGCCGTGCACGGCGATCGAATTGCCGTCGGAGCGCCCTACGACGGGACCAAGGGTTACTACGCCGGCAGCGTTAGCCTTTATCGTCGCCGGGGTCCGGCGGAGCGACCGTGGGAATCCACGGGCGTGATGTATCCGCCGACCGAAAACGGACAGTTCGGTGGTGGCCTGGCAATGGATGACACGCACTTGGTGGTAGGATCACCGACCGCCGACGAGGCCGGGAAGGGCGCGTTAGGTGTTGTGGACGTTTTCCGATTTGATGAAGACAACCCCGTTCATGAGGCAACTCTATTCGACGACCGCGGCGCCGAATACGGGTTCGCCGGTTCCGCGATTGCGATCAGCGGTAACCACATTGCGGTCGGCGCCAGCGGTGACCCAAATATGCCTTACAACCCAGGCTCGGTTGCCATCTATCGGTCCGATTCCGACGCTTGGGGTTTGGAATTCCATGTTGAAAGTCCATATTCAAGCTACGGCGACGGATTTGGAAGAAGCTTGGCCTTAACGGACTCGGACCTTTTTGTGGGAGCACCAGGTTACGCAACTAACTCAATCTTCATATTTTCTGGCTGGTCATCGGGCAGCCCGGCGATCCAAACGATCAATTCTGTGAGCGACTCGTACACCGGATTCGGTAGCGCGATGGCGTTTAACGGTCAAACCCTTTTTGTCGGCGACTATCAGGCATCCGGTTGGACCGGCCAAGTACACGTCTTTCGAAAGGACGACGATGGTAGTTGGAGTAATACAGACTCTTTCACCGGCTACGATTCGGGCAGCTACTCCTTATATGGTAAGTCCGTCGCCGCCACCCAGACTGACCTGCTGGTTGGAGCAACGCAGGCTCAACAGGCGGACCACGATTACGCAGGGGCGGTTTACGCTTACTCGCTGACAACTGACCTGACGTCGGTGGAGCTAACCTTCCCGGGGCTAACGGTGTACTCGGGAACCCCGGGACTCTATGAAACTAAAGCGGGCTCAGTTCACATTGCCCTGTCTTCCCCGGCGCCGGTCGGAGGCTTGAAACTCTCCCTACCAAGTACATCGGGCCAATTAGACGTGCCGACGGCGGTTACGGTGCCCGAAGGCAAGAACTACATTGACGTACCGTTCACAACCAGCGCGGGTTCTTCACCCTTTGGCAGCAGCGACACCTACGTGCAGATTTTCGCCAGCGGACCGGGGGTTACAACCAACTCGGGACTGGTAGTAATTCTGGGCAATAAGGTCGCCAAGGTAACGGGCGTAACGGTGAACAGTTTCGGAGAAGGAACGGGCAAGGTTACGCTGGCTGTGCCGGCAAGCCGTGATTACACCGTGTACCTAAGCTCTGCCGATTCGTCCTTGATTAAAGTGCCGGACTCGGTGACCGTTCCGGCGGGACAAACTGCGGCGACCTTCACGGCAACGAGCGTGGCGGCGGTAAGCACGCCGACCGACGTAAACATTTCGGCGACTCCTAGTAATTCGGAGAAGAAAGCGAAGGTAACAGTGCTTCCGGAGGCGAATATCGACTCGGTAACTCTAGCTTCGGGCACGATTCTGGCGGGATCTAGCACTACCGCCACGGTAACTCTCGCGGGACCAGCAACTCCCGGAGGACAGGTTGTGAGCTTAAGCAGCAGCCGCGCGACGGTCACCGTGCCCGCGACGGTGAAAATTATGGAGGGGCAAACCACGGCTTCGTTCCCCGTCACCTCAACCGGTACATCGGCAACTAGCTCGGTCATCACGGCGAGCGTAAACGGCGCTCGTAAGACCGCTAAGGTTACGGTTGTGCGGCCAAAACTGGCCGACCTTACGGTTACCGATGCGACGGTTAAAGGCGGGGTTCAGAATACGAGCGTTACGGTGACGCTGACGGCAACGGTGGCGACCGACGTGACGATTACGCTTACGAGCAACAATGCCGCATTGGCGAGCGTGCCGGCGACGATCACCATTCCGGCCGGTCAACTGTCAGCAACGGGCACGGTGACGACAGGACGATGGAGCGGAGCTACCGGTAAAGCCGTGAAAATAACGGCGCGGTATTCCAGCGACTCGGCCAAGACAGTAACCGTTACGGTTACCAAGTAACTACAAAAATCCCGGGTGGCAAAGATGCCGCCCGGGATTTTTTGTGCCTGACGAAACGATCATTTGCGGTGATCTGGACCACTTTCAAATTTACAAACTGCGGCTTAGATTTGAGCTGACTTTTTCGCAAAGTACCGCTTTGATGTCCCTGCTAAGTACACTACTATTTCCCCTCTAAGTACACTATCATTTCCCCTCGCTGGGAACCTCATGAATACTTCTCAACTGCGTTACTCTATTGTAACGGCGGTGGTTGGTCTTCTTGCTGCCTCGTATGCCGCGCCGCTGGATAAGTCCGGGGCGACCGTCATTCAGGATGCGAGTTTGGCCAAAGCCTACGCCCAAGCAACTCGACAATTCACTTCCCAGGGCAGC
>Ga0114959_10002221_pt1 | contig 16238 bp, 10 predicted proteins | sample C_130625_EF_Meta_FD_87317 | JGI IMG/M metagenome (GOLD analysis project Ga0114959, IMG submission 87317) | Freshwater microbial communities from Lake Croche, Canada to study carbon cycling - C_130625_EF_MetaG | ecosystem: Environmental > Aquatic > Freshwater > Lake | place: Lake Croche, Canada...
CCGGCAGTCGATCCCAAGCCGCCACCAACAGAGCGAGGTCGGGAGGAAGTGCGCTGGAATCTGCGCTGCTGTTCTCGGTGACCATGGGTTTTCCCCGGGAAATCGGCGATTCGTTCGCTTCCTGTCCCCGCCACTTTCTTCACGCCCGCCGGGCCATCCGTGGCCCCGGCGGGCTGTTTTTTGCGCCGTCGCCCGGCCTCCTGCCGGGCAGGCCGGCGGTGTGCCCCATGGCCCCGAGCATCCTGCTCGCCGACGAGATCGAAAAAAGGTTTGGCCTGAACGAAGAGATCCAGCCCGCCCGACTCCGGCGTGAAAGCAGCGAGGGGAGCAGACCCGTATGGAGCCTAATCCCCTCGTGCTGGAATCGGGATCGTCGGGCCGCGTCAGGCGACCTTGAGCCGACGACGCTCGAGCAGCCCGAGAGCGCCCGTGAAGAGGGCAAGAACCGAGCCCATGCCGGCGGGGTCAATTTCCGGAACAGCCAACGTGCCGAGCTCCCGAACCAGCGATTCCGCCGACAAGGTGACGTCGCTGAATTGGAAGTATTCCACATGGTGGAAATCAGTGGTGTAGCCGCCACCGGTAAGCTGTATCCAGGTGAGATCCTCGGAAGAACCGAGCAATGCGTAGGAGGCGAGGACATCGCCCAAGACCGCCACGTCGCTGCCCGCATCGCCCCAGAGGATGTCGTTGCCGAGACCTCCCCGGATCGTGTCGTCTCCGCCGGCACCATGAATGAGATCATCGATGATGCCGGTAACATCCCCCAACAGAACGTCGCCGGTTTGTCCGCCCCAGATCGGCATGCCTGCCACTTGTGCCGCCAGGGTGATGCCTTGGCTGCCCCAGCCAATCTGGTGGTAGGAATTGTCGGCGCTGTCGCGGAAAACGAGGTAATGGTAGGAGCCGTCGGCGCCTCGCGCGGGGTTGAGAACGATGTCCTCGTCAAGCTGGATCGTTTGCTTCATCCAGCCCGCCGGAAGCACCGCATCGGCGAAAGCGGCCGACACCTGCGATTGGTCCATCTGACCGGTGGCGTGCATGATGTAGGTGTTATCCCACTGATCCTTCACCAGATACCGATCGAGCTTGACCGCGCCGGGGGTGTTTGACGGAACACCTCCTTCATTGGCGTAGAACTTCATGTTCTGCGCCTTGAAGTTCACGGTTATCTTGACAACCCCTTCGCCGGGGGTGGTGACGAGGTTGCCGGCGTAATAAGCGTTCGCTGCGGCCAGACCGGAATAGTCTGCGGAGTTGTAAGGCCAGAGGGCGTTGATGGCCGCTGACATCGACCCCCACGTGTAGCCGTCGCTGGTCTGGATGTACGTGGTGACCCCGTCCGGCGCACCCGGCGATGCGATGAAGTCCGACTCATTGAACTGCAGGTTGCGGGAGGTGTTCTTGATGTAGGGCAGAGGCGGGGTGTAGCCGGTCCAGTCGGCATCGGAAATTTCATGGCCCGGGTTGGCGGGATCTTCGCTGCTCTTGTACGTGTTGACGGGCAACCGTGGGTCGGTGAGGATCGTGCGCCCGTCGATGATCTCCTTGGCTTCCTCGAGTGGCACAAACTCAGCGACGGCAATACCGGCGAAGAATGCCCAAAAGAGGGCAAATAGGGCCGGTTTCTTCAGCAACGTTGCCGATGGAACGCCGAGGATGCGGAGCGTGAGGCTGATCAAGATGGTACCCACCGAGACGTTGAAGAGGAGATTACCCGCGGAAGCTGTCGAGCCGATCGGCGTGAACGCTTTCGGCCCCAAGTGCCAACGCCCCGAGAGGAGCCGGTATTGCCGTCGGAGCTACCGAATCTCGCCGGGCCGATGAAGAGGTTTCACACCGAGGTTCCAAGTCGTGCCGGCCAAGAAGGAGGCGGAGGAGGAGGAGGAGGAGGAGGAGGGCGTTTCCGCGGACGACGAGTGGAAAAAAGCCTAGCAGACCGTGGAAAATAGTTCCGGACTGCTTTCCACGGATGAAAACCCACGTTTTCACGGACGCTGGGCGTTCGCGATCGCATCCCTGCGATCGAGCAGGCTGTTATTCCACAGCCTGGAAGCGCACGCTGGGGACGAAGGGGGTGCAGGCCCACCTCCTACTCGCTCGCCCAATCGTAATTGGACGGAAGATCAATGTTCGGATTGCGTTCCAGCACCCGGCGGACTTCATACGACGCCTTTTTGAGCCTGAACAGGGTTAATGGTCCTTCATGCTTCACGAGAGCCTCCGCCGATTTCATCGACAGCGTTTCGAGTCCATCAAGTTGCATCTGGCCCTTGTGCTTCGCCAGCGTCTCCGCCAATTCCGGCGTGAGTGTCGATAGGCCGTCGAGAGCGAGTGAGCCCTCGTGCTCCGCAAGCGCCTCCGCGACCTCGGGCGGCAGCGAGGCAAGCCCGTCGAGGTGCAGCCAGCCCCGATGGCTTGCAAGACCTCGGGCGACGTCTGGCGAAACCTCCGTCAGGCCACGCAGAACCAGCCAACCGTCATGCTTTGCCAAGGCCCACGCCACCTCCGGTGAAATAGCCCGCAGTCCTGTGAGGTCGAGCTGGCCCTTGTGCTGGCCAAGTGCCTGGGCCACATCCAGCGGAAGCGTGGTCAGGCCACCGAGGCCCAGCCATCCCTCCTGCTGCGCGAGTGCCCCAGCGGCCTCAGGCGAGAGCGATGCAAGGCCGTTGAGCGACAGCGTCGCCCGGTGCCGCGAGAACGATTTCGCCGCTTCGTCGGAAAGCGTGGTCACACCGTCCAGCATCAGCTGACCTCGGTGCCTCGCCAGCGCATCGGCCACTTCCGTCGGGAGCGTGGCAAGTCCGTCGAGATGCAACCATCCCGCCTGTCGCGCGAGCACTTCGGCGACCTCTGGCGAGAGCGAGGTGAGTTTGGGGAGCGACATGACTCTCCCTCCCATGGCAACCAACTCTTCAGCCTTCTCCACGCTCAACACGGTGATCTCGTCGGCACTCGGCTGTGCCACCGCTGCGGCGGCCATCATCACCAGCAGCATCGCGATCGCTCTTCTCATCCGTTCGCTCCAGCGTGACACGATTCTTTCGAGAGATGTGAGGGGGATGCCGTCCGGCGTCTCCCTCGCCGACGGAAGGCCAAGCCCCATCTCACCGGCTAACCAAGCGCTGTCGGCGGCGATCGTGGCAGGTACGGCCTGACCGAAGCAAGGCTAACCACCCGCGAGCAATCAGGGGTTCTCGATCCCGCCGACCCTTCTCGCCTCGCCTCTCGGCCAAGCTTTCTGGAGTCCTGATGGTCGCCCCGGCTGGCCAATCGCCCGGCCTAGCTGCCCGTGGAAAAAGTCATCCATGACCGAACCGGCTGCGGGGCAGCCGGTGGAGCCAGTCCACTTGGAAAACCTCCGGTTTTCTCGAGTGCCAAGCACTCGCGACCGCCTCGTGCGGTCGGGCCGGCACTTGATCAACAGCCTGCCACGAAACGTCCTCAACGGCCGTCCCGCCCGGCCCCTGCCACGAAGAGCGCATTCGGGCCGACCATTCCCGCCGAGCCGTAGCCGAGGGGGACGAGGTTCGCGGCGATCCAGGCGTCGTCAGGGACGGTCTCCACGATGATCGCCGGGCGGCAACGCTGAATCGTCGCCAGGGCACCGGTGAGCGCCTGACGCTCCTGGCGTTCGACGTCGAGCTGGATCAGGGCCACGGGGCGGTCGGGCGGAACGAGGTCGTCGATCCGCAGGACAGGCACCTCGACCGTGGCGCCGGGAGGAGCGGTGCCGGGCTCGACGACGCGACTCCCCCCCCCCAGGGCCTTCCCCCCCAGGCTGCACACCATGAGACTCGCCAGGCCGGGTTTCTCCCCGAGGGCCCCGTGATGAAGGCGGACGTTCGTCAGGCCGTTGATGACAATCGTCAGCGAGGCGCAGCGGAAGTTCTCCCGGTTCGGCTCGCAGGCCCACACGATCCCGGCCGGCCCGCAGGCCCGCGCGGCTGCGGGGAGCATGTCGCCGAAGAACGTTCCGGCGTGGACGATGTCCCCCAGCCGGCCGTGGTGCTCGAGGGCCGCCACGGTTGGTGGTTCGAACACCTCGCCGGTCAGGATCGTTTGGGCGCAGGGGCGATGCATCGAGGATCGCGGGACACAATAGCCACCGTGCCGGTTGTAGGCGATCAAGCAACGCAGGACCTGTGCGTCGGGGCCGTCATAGTCGGCCTGATCGGGGAAGGTGCGGAGGGTGTTCATCGTCGATGAGGGTCGGCGGCGGTAAGCGTGGTAGGGGGCTCGGAAGCCTCTCTCGTCCCCGGGCAGGGGGCCACGGAGCTGGTTGTCCTTCGGGCCCGCGTTCTGCAGATCATACAAGCTCGTCAAGGCGCGGCGGCCACCATGGCCGATCAGAGGGCCGCCACCCGTTCGACGAGCCCGTCGGCGATCGCGAGCATCTCGTCGACGGCGGACGGCTCGATGAACTCCCGCCACTGATCGACCGATCTGATATCGATCGCCCGGGTCGGATCGGTGCCGCCGGTCGCCAGCCCCGCTTTGGAGATTTGCGGGTGGTCGGACCGTTCGTGGGCCATCACCGCGGGATCCCAGTCGAGGCCGAGGTGGCCCACGACGCCGCGCAGGACCGACTCCGGCCGGCTCACGAGGGCCTCGTATCGGACTCCGATCACCGGCAGACCGAGATGCTGGTAGTGGAAGTAGGCGTCGGTCTTGTGCCTCCAGTAGAGGGCCGCGGCAGCCAGGTCGGGATGTGCCGCGGCTCGGAACAGCGCGATCTCGCGGGCATAGGTGTCGGCGAAGCGCTTGTCGTGGCCGATCCAATGCTCGACCGTCGGCAATCCCCAGGTGTGGAGCCAGGTCTGCTGGCTGCGGCCCCGGAGCTTGATCATCGAGGCGACGGTGTCGAGGAGGCCCCGGAGCATGAACACGATCGCCTCGCCGCGGTAGACGTCGGTGGCCCGGATCGGATGCCCGAAGTCGGTCACCTCCGCATCGAGAAGCGCGTTTGTCCAGCGCGGAATCTTATAGCCCACGCGGAGTGTCTCCGCGGGCACCTCCTCCGGGCCGACGCCGGCGAGGATCGCGTAGGCGGTCGCCTCGTCGAAGCAGTGAGCGTCGCGGTGCGTCCCGAGCAGGAGACGCATGAGCGTCGTGCCGCTGCGCTGACAGCCGACAATGAAGAATCGTTGCCGATCCAAGGAGCCTTCCCTGCCCTTTCCCGCCACGCCGATCCCCACACCCTGACTCTCGGTCACCGGTGCGTCGAAGAAAGAGCGTAGCGACGGTCTTTCCGGCAGTCCATCATCCGCAGGATCCGATGCGGCTCCTGACTCGTCTCTCCGCCGAATGTGACCCGTTCTTTTCGGCAGCAGCCGGTGGCTCCGAGCCCCTGACGCTCGAGCGGATCTTGGGACTTGGGAGAGGATCTGGGGGAGCGTGGCGCCTCGTCAGCCCGTCATCGGTGGTCAATCGATTGCGGAGGCGCCGTTGACCGTCGTATCGTTGTCCGCGGTTGACGACGCCCGCGGCGACTCCCTACGATCCCACCCGTGCTGCGGCCGATGGAGGGATTGTGGCCGTTGGACCGGGCCTTGGCTTCTGGAAACGAGCGAGGCGGCAGATGCTCTTGACGGTCGATCTCCTCGGCGGTGCGGTCGCCACCCCGCTCGAACGCCCCGAGCCCGGTGCCGGCAGCAATCCACGAATCCGTTTTCTCGGCGGGATCCTCGACGCGGCCGGGGCTCCCCACCTCGCCTCCCGGCTGACGCGGCGCGGGATCGCACTCCAGGCCCCGTCGCCAGCGGCCATCGATCGGTTGCAGTGCCCGGGCCGCTGGCTCTACGGCGGCATCTGGTTCGATCATTACGGCCACTTCCTCCTCGAGACGCTCGCCCGGGCCTGGCATCTCGCCGACCTCCCCGGCCCGGTGGTCTTTCACCGACGTCCGGAGCAGCCTGGAGGCCCGATCGCCGCGACGATGAGCGGCTGGCAGACAGAACTCGTCAACGCCCTCTTCGGCAACCCCTCACGAATCCATTTCGTCACCTCGACGATGGAGTTCGAGGAGCTCGTCGTGGCCGAGGCAGGCTGCGTGCTGGGGGATCGCTGCACGACGGATCAGGCCGACGCCCTGGCGAGGATCGGCACGAGGATCGCAGCACCGGCCCCGGTCGAACGAGACGATCGGAAGCTGTGGCTCTCCCGCTCGGCGCTCACCAGGGGATGCGTCATCGGCGAACAGGATTTCGAGACCGACCTGGCGGCGGCGGGCTTCGAGGTGATCCACCCCGAGGCGATGCCCCTGGCGGCACAGATCAGGGCTTTCGACGAGGCCCGCCTCGTCGCCGGATTCACCGGCTCCGCGTTTCACACCGCGCTCCTGGCGAGCCGCCGCCGCGCCGAACTTGTCCACTTCGCCCGGTTTACTGCGGCCAACGACAAGACATTCGAGCTGTGTGCCGCGGCGGCGGGATACCCGAGCCAGTTCCACGATTGTTTCCTCGGGTTCCTCCCCGCTCCCCCGGCGGGAACGTCGGCGTTCGCCGCAGCCCTCGATGTCCGTCAGGACTTCACCGCCGTGCGGCGGATCCTCCACGACTCCGGCGTCTGAGAGCTGGCCAGACGCGCTTCCTGCGTCAGAGCCATTCATCAGTGGGGCCAGTCACCCAAGGCCCGGCAAGCGGTGACGGAGGGGTTTGAGTGCCCCTCCGCCACCGCTGCCCTTCGCATCAAGCCACGACCGTCGCACGCCGCCGCCGCTGCTCGATCATCGCGAGCACCCCGGCAACGAGCGAAAGGGCGCTTCCGCCCGTGGCGGGGTCGATCTCGGGAACGGAGGTGACCGTGATCGCGGTGTTGGGCGTCGATTCGTACGCTACCCCCAAGAGCTTGGCGACTTGCCCCGCTTCCGAGGACGCTGGCACCTGAATCGTCACATAGCCATAGTGCGTCTCCGAATTGCCATCCAAATAAGAGAACGCAAGGGCGCCCAACCCACCCGGCGCTAAGTTCGACCTTGGGGAATCAGATCCAACCATGGGCGGAGTCGGCAGGTGGGAATTGTCCGGAGCGTAGAACGCCGCCGCCGTCCCCAAAGCATCTTCCGGGAAGATGTTCGAGGGAGGATTTGAGCTTTCGGAGCCTGAGTCAATCGTCTCTCCGGGATAATAGATTTTGGCCGAATAGAGGGATGAGTTGAAAAAGTGCGCGTAGCCAGAGCCGCTTTCCTCAACCGTTCGAAACCCGAGTTGCAAGCCTACGGCGGAATGATAACCCGGGAACCACCCGAACTGAAAATGCGGCCCAGTGTTGTCGCCTGACCACACGTGGTTCTCGGGGGGTGCTCCAGCACCGCGGCTTATCGACGGCGGATTTGCTCCCCACAGAACGATTGGCGTGGCAACTGCGGGCGTTCCGGCCATGGCAAACGCCCCGCCCGCCACGACGGCACAAGCCAGGAACCGCAGGCGACACATACGGAAAGAACACGAGCGGGAAGCTGAATCATGGGGGCTGCGAAGGTGCATCGGCTCGGCAGGGTTCATGGGTATCTCCGATCGGAAGGGGTTGAAGGATGACAAGCATGCGTGCTCGGCGGCACACGAAAACGGATGTGGGGTCTCCGCATCAAAGAGTTTCTCCGCACCAACAAACCGGCGGGTTATAGCAAACCCCCCCAGAATGCGAGCGGCGGAAAAAGCCAAAAGTGACGAATCGGGCAAAGACTGGACGAATCGGTCAGCAGACCGAAGCCCCGGCTGCGGGGGCGATGGAATGAGTCGCGCGGGCCACCACCCCAACTTCCCATTACCAAGGCCTCAATCTGCGCAAAGAATGGGGTCCACCTCAGTCGTCGTACCGGAGCCCGACTGGTAGGCGGCTTTCACCCTCGCGGTGCCGAGCGTGAGTTCGATGAAGGGCACGACCGTGGGGCGCAGGTTCGGTGGCACGTTCTAGAAGCCGACGAAGACTTTCTCGGAGAAAGTGACACTGAAAGGAAGCGTCGTGCCGACGCCGTAGGTGCCGGCGGCCGGGAGGGCGATCGACTGAACCGTCGGGGCGGTCGTGTCGAGGATGAAGGTGAGCGAGGCGAGCGCGGAGACGTTGCCGGCGGCGTCGGTCTGCCGGGCCCGCACGTCGTTCGTCCCCTGGACGGCGGTGAAAGCCGACGTCCAGACGCCGCCGTTCAGGGAGTATTCGACCTTTGCCCCGCTCTCGATCCCCGTCACAGAGAGCTTGCCGTTGCTCGTGGAGGGGATCGTCGCGGCGGGATCGATGCAGGTGTTGGTGGCTGTCGTCAAACTCGCCGGCGGCAACGACGCGCCATCGGTCGCGCTCGAGCCGAAGGACTTCTTGGCCAGCGACGGCGCGGCCCTCTCGGCATGGCAGAACGTCGATCTGCTCTCGTTCCGGGCGTACTCGGAAAGGGGTGACACCCTGCTCGGCAGTAAAGCTTGGCGAGGGCCGCAGCCGGTGTTCACGAAGCTGTGGTGGCAAGGCGAGGGTGTGCCAAGACACGAGCGCCAAAACCAATGATCGCGGCGGCGGCGACGATCATGAAACATCGTCTTCGCATCGACAAGCGATCCGACCGCCTCAGGGTAACCGCGCCGCACAAGGCTGGTCTCTCGGAAGACCTACCCCGAACCCCAAACGTGGTGCTCTTCGTGAGAGAAGGTTAGTTTACGAAGGTCCACGCCAGCGACGACGATCGCTTGACTCCTTCGTGCGGGGGGCGCGATCCTCAAGGGTACCTTGACTCCTCGGGAACCACGACTGCGTCTTTCGTTTTTGAAAGGTCTCCATGCGTTCGCTGTTCCGCGCGTTGTTCGCGAAGTCATTCGTTTTCTCCGGCTCGGCCCTGTTCAGCCGTTCGTTCGCAGCGCCGCGGCCCCGTCGGGCTCTCGGCCGTCGTCGTCGCGGGCTCCGCACCTCGCCCGGCTTCGACCCTCTTGAACAAAGGGCGATGCTGGCGGCCGACGACATCGTGGTGTCGCTTTCCGCCAACCGCGTCGTGATGACGCTCGACACACTCGGAACGACGATCTCCGATCTGCACACCGCCTACAACAGCGTCGCCAACGTCCTTACGATCACCGCCTCGACCGCCGGCGCGATCTCGTCGAAGCAGCCGATCAACGGCATCAAGATCGACGGAAAAACCGATCAGATCCTCGTTGACCTTTCCGCGATCAAGACCTTTGCCGGCATCGCCGTCGTGGGGGCCGCCGGCCAGGACGCGGTCACGATCGGACCGGGGGGCGTCAATCTCGCCGCAGTCACCAAAGGGGGCGTCGCGCAGGGACTGAGCATCGACACCGGTGCCGGCGTCTCCGACTCGATCTCGGTGGCCAATCCGATCACCGCCAAGGGGGCCGGAGCGCTGACGTTCGCCACCGCCGGCAAGGGGCCTTCGAGCGGCATCCAACTCGGCGCCGAACTCAAGGCCCTGAACGGTGCGGCGACTTTCCGGGGCGAGGTCACCGTCACGGAGAACATCTCCCTCTCCGCCGGAGGCGCCATCGCCTTCTCGTCGACCGTCGACGGTGCCAGGCGATTGACCGCCTCCGCCGGCGGTCCGATCACGTTTTCAGGGGCGGTGGGAGGACGTGTGCCGCTCCAGGGGATCACGCTTTCGAAGGCGACCCGCGTGACCGTGAACGACGCGCTGACGCTGTCGGGCATCGGCGCGCCCGCCTTCACCCATGGCTTGGTGATCGGGGCCAAGGTCCACCATGTCGTCTTCTCTCCGGCGTCTCCGACCAACACCCGCGTGATCAGCAACTTCGGTGGCGCCGGCGTCCAGTTCGTCGGCGGATCGACGGGATCGCGGATCACCAATCTCACGAGCGCCTCCAACGGCGCATCGGGGATCCTCGTCGGCAACGGCGTCTACTCCGGCACGGTGATCACCGGGAACTCGTTTACCAGCAACGGCGGCGACGGCGTCACCCTCATCAATGCCCGCGGCATCTCGATCGGATCGAACGTCGCCGGCGGCTCCGGTGCCGCGAACACGATCCTCTCCAACGGCAGCTACGGCCTCCGCGCCACTGGCCCCTCCACCAATTCTCGAGTGATCGGCAACCAGATCGCGAACAATCGCCACGGCGACCTGCAAAACCTCGTTGTGGTCAATGGCCTCCCGAAGGTGCAGACGGCCCCCGGGCTGAACGTGACCATGCCGACACTGGGCTTGGCGGCGCTGAAGGCCAAGCAGTTGGGGCTCTACGAGTTCACCACGTCGTTCCACATCAACGGCGTGTCGGTCGATTCGTTTGGGAAACTCGACGCAGCGAAGCGACTCGTCAACGTCAACACGACCGTCCAGGGGGCGAGCACGGAGTTTCGGCAAATCGCCGGAGTGATCTCCGTCGATGCCGGGAAACTGATCCCTTCCACGACGCCCCAGTGGGTGGAACTCACATCCGGCGGCGCCCTCGAGAGCGTCAGCGCCCTCGTCTCCGACCTGACGCCGAAGCGGGTGCTCCAGGCTCTCGAGTCGCCGATCAATACTTCCTTTGTCGGCACCGAGGGCACGACCAAGCATTTCCGGGCGATCATCGGCAAGTCGACGTTCGCATCGCTGATCCCGATGTCGGGCTTCACGGCGCTTGCCACCGCGTCCGTGTTCGGTAACGCCTCCCTCGTCACCGATGTTTGGCTGAACAGCCAGGGGTACCCCGTCCGCTTTGCCATCGGGAGCGACGCTACCGGCGTCGGCACGATCGACGTCACCTTCTCCAACTACGGCAAGGCGATTGCCGTCACCGCACCGCTGCCAGCGCAGACAGGGGGCGTCGACTCCATCTCGGGCAAGCGGCTGTTTGCCGATGGAGCCAATGGCGAGGCCGGATCCCCTGACGGCGGCAACGGCGGCCTCATCTTCGGAAATGGCGGCAACGGGGCGTCTGGCGGCAATGGCGGCAACGCCGGCTGGATCGGGACTGGCGGCGTTGGTGGCGCCGGTGGACGGGGCGGAAATGGCGGACTGTTGCTCGGCAACGGCGGCAACGGTGGCACAGGGCAGACAGGGGATGCCGGTGGGGTTGGTCTGTCAGGCACCGTTGCGGCGCTCCCGGGCGGCGACGGCGGCGCGGGAGGAACAGGGGGAAGCGGTGGTCGAGGGGGCGTCGGTGGCAACGGCGGGGCCGGGAGCCCGATCTTTGGGGTCGGCGGCAACGGCGGAGTCGGTGGTACGGGCGGCAAGGGTGGTGTCGGCGGCGGTGGCGCGAATGGGACAATCGGCAGCTTCCCCAGCGGTGATGGCGGCAACGGCGGCCATGGTGGAGTCGGTGGCAGCGGCGGAGCCGGTGGCGATGGCGGCGCGGCCGGGCTCGGCAGGTTGGTTTTCGATGCCGCGCCGGGATCGATCGGCAGGATTGGGGGCGGCGGTGACGGCGGCGATGCCGGGCTTCCCGGTGACGGCGGCAGCGGTGCGGACGGCAACACCGGGTCTCCCAACGGCGGCAGGGGCGGGAACGGCGGCAATGGCGGCAGCGGGGGCGCCGGCGGCACGGGGAGTTCGGCCGGGGCTGTTGGTAACGCCGGCGTCGGCGCAGCCAGTGTCGCCGGGAACGGCGGACAGACGGGGAGCCTGGTCTTCGGCGGCACCTTTGGCACCGGCTGGTTTTCGTTCTTCAGCGAACTCGGCGAGGTGCGATTGTTCGCCGCCGGCAACGGCGGCAAAGGCGGAAACGGATTTACGGCGCTGACCGCCGGTGCCAAGGGGGGCGATGGCGGCGCCGGGGGCGCCGGCGGCTCGCACGGCCATGGCGGCTGGGGGGGCAATGGCGGCAGCGGCGCGGCGGGTGCTGCGGGGGTGAGCGGCAGCACGGCCGGCGACTCGGGCACTGCCGGTCTGGCGGGTGGCGACGGTGGCAATGGCGGAGCCGGCGGCCGCGCCGGTCTGTTCACCGGCAACGGCGGATATGGCGGCGTCGGTGGGAGTGCCGGGGATGGTGGCGGCGGCGGCTGGGGGAAGAGCGGCGCCGACGGCATCAACGGGACACCGGGCGGTGACGGGGGCAATGGCGGCAATGGCGGAGCGGGAGGGCGCGGCGGCAACGGCGGCGCCGGCGGCGCTGCGACCTTCGGCATCGCGGGCTTCACCGGCATGGGTGGCCGTGGCGGCAACGGTGGCTCCGCCGGCGTGCCGGGCGATGGTGGGCGCGGTGGCGACGGCACCGCGATCTCCCCCAACGGTGGCCATGGCGGGAACGGCGGACAGAATGGCATCCCGGGATTCGGCGGCACCTCTGGCACCGGCGGATGGTCGTTTTCCGACGGATTCGACGGGTTGATGTTTACCGTCGCCGGAAACGGCGGCAACGGCGGCGACGGATTCACGGCGCTGATCGCCGGTGCCAACGGCGGCGATGGCGGCAACGGCGGCGCCGGTGGCTCGCACGGCCATGGCGGTGCGGGGGGCAATGGCGGCAGCGGCGTGGCGGGTGCTGCGGGCGCGAACGGTGCCAGCCCGGGCGAGTCCGGCACGAGCGGTCAGACGGGCGGCAACGGCGGCAGTGGCGGGTACGGTGGCTCCGGCGGCTCGATCTCGGGCAATGGTGGCTACGGCGGCCTTGCAGGCAGCGGCGGCACGGGGGGCGCTGGCGGCAATGGCGCGGCCGGCGCGGCGAGCAACACGCCGGGCATTGCGGGACAGGCCGGCGGCAACGGCGGCAACGCGGGCGCGGGGGGCAATGGCGGCAGCGGCGGTGTCGGTGGCGCTGCAAGAGGCAAGGGCTCGGCGGGCATTGACGCCGCTGGCGGGAAAGGCGGCGATGGTGGTAGCGCGGGCGTCGGTGGCGCAGGCGGCGCCGCGGGCAACGGCGGCACGGCGGGCGCATCCGGCGCCGACGGGCTCGGCGGCAACGGCGGTAGTGCAAGCGGCCGTTGAGCCAGCCCTACCATCCAGCGGAGAACGTGCGGAAAGAGTTGTTTCCCTCCCACATCCGTCGCTGTGGCAGGCGATGACCCGCGGGCTCTACCGCCGCGGCCGCCGCCGAGTTGCTACGAGGGCTGGGTGAGCGGCGAGGACGCCTCCGATATCCCTGGGGAGACGTCGCCGATCGAACTGCGGTGGCTCGTCAATCAAGAGACGGATTCAACGGCCTAAAGGCCCATCGCCACGAAGTCGAGCCGCCAGAGCGACTGAAAAAACGTCTTCGCAAACTGCTCGTGGTCGGCCTGGCTCCCCTGCGGCAGTGCCCCGCGCTGTGACGCGGCTGTGATGATCTCGCGAATCGTGCGACGGCCATCCACCTGCCCGGCAAGCATCCCCTGAACCGCATCGAGGGTCGTCGTCCAGTTGTGGCTGGAAAGTTCGTTGCCGCTGAGCCCGCAGCGCTGCCGAAATGACGGCACAAAGTCGAGTACCCCGGGCGAAGTGAAGTCGATCGCGTAGGTTCCGCGGGGCCGGTCGGCGCGGCAAGCCGTGAAGAAGTGGCAGGCGTTGCGGATGTTGACCCGCTCCATGATCGACCACTGCTGCTGCTCCGGCAGCGCCGCCACGGCGGCATGAAACGCGCTCGTCGATGACGACGGCGGGTAATAGGCGCTCTTCAGGAACAGATCCTGAAAGACCAGGCCAGAGGAGGTGACGAGGTCGAGGCAATCGTCGACCGTGTAGCACTGCTCGCGGCCGTGCAGGAACGTGTCGACCAGCCCCGCGTCGAACTGCAGATCCGGGGCGACGGAAACGTAGCTCCTGATGGGGTGGTCGTGCGACAGCGTGGCCAGCGCGTCTTTGACCATGAGCACGGAGGACTCGTTCTGCCGCAGCCCCAGCTCACGAAACACCCCCTGCAGCATCTCGACGCCGATCCGTCCATACTTCGCGTAGAGCATGATCGCGGCCACACCTTCGGGCCGCAGGCACGCTGCAAGCGCCTTCATGCCGATCTTCGGCTCCGCCATGTGGTGGAGCACGCCGGTGGAAACGATGAGATCGAAGTCGCGACCGAGCGCGTTGACCTCTTCGATCGGGAGCCGATGCAGCTCCAGGTTGTTCATCGCGTACCGGGTCTTGAGGTACGCGTGATGGTCGAGCGACGGCTGACTGACGTCGATCGCCACGATCCTCGCCTCGGGATTCGTGAAGGCCAGCACCGCCGCCTGATTCGTGCCGCACCCGGCCACGAGAATGTCGATGTCGGGCTTGGGATCACGGTCTGGCCAGAACATCCGGTGCGCGTGGCTGGGGTCGAACCACTGCCAGTTGGTGGCCAGCCAGCCTCGCAGGTCGAGGATCGGCTGGGGATACATCCAGCGTTCGTACTGGTTGGAGACGACGTCGGCGAGCGGGTTGGTGGTCATCTCGGATCCTTCTCCGTGGGAGTCGAGTTTTCCTTGCCATTGTCATCCTCACCGAAACAGCGACTTCCTTTTCCGGGCGATCGTGCCTGGCTATCCGCCGCGACTCGTGGGGGGTGTGGCCGCGATTCCCTCAAGCGGCACCATCGCCCGCTGCCCGTCAGCCGTCGGGGCCGACGCCGCGAAAAACGATTCGGATCGGCTCGGCGTGTCCCTCCGGCGGGAGCGGCACGAGGACGAAGTCGTCGGTGATCACCGGCTGCCACTCCTCCCCCGCAAGAACCTTCTGCTCACCGATCCTGCGAGGGAGAAAGGCCACGATCGGCCGGCCGCCGCGCTGCGAGCCGTTGGTGCTTACCGGGGCAAACGACGTCGCACCGGCAAGGGGCTCAATCTCGAGCGTGAAGGTGCCGTCGACCTCGGTGAGCGTCTGCTTGAACGACCGCTTGCCATCGGCCATCCGTGCCTCCCAAGCCGGATCGCCGTAAAGCGCGACGACGTCGCGGTCGTGGACGAGCCCCGCTTCGTCGCCGGGAGCAGCCCCGGTCGCGAGCCGGTGGACGAGGGCGTGGTCGTTGGCATGAAAGGCCTCGCAAAGCGTGTATCGCCCCGGCTGCTCGACGAAGTAATCGAGCATGCCCCAGCCGGCATAGCCAAACCAGGTCGGCACCGTGTAGCCGATCATCTGCCGAACACCGGCGCCGTTCATGAACGCCAAAGCGAGGGCGTCGGGGCCGTCGATGTGCCCGGCGAGGCAATTCCCCACCGGCAGCCAGACCTTCGGATTGTCTGACTCGATCGGGATCTTCCGCCCGGCGGTGTCGAGGCCCCACAGCTTGCCGCCGCCTGAGTGAAATGAGCCGTTGCGGTAACGGAAGCCGATCTGCCAAGCGCGCTCGGTGGCGTGGCCACTGGTGACCAACAAATCCGTCTGGCCGTCGCTGAGCCGGGCCGCCAGCGCCGCGGTCGTGTCGTCGGGCCCCTGCACCTCGCGGGCCTCGCCACCGGCGACCTTTCGAACCATCCGGTTGCGCGTCAGCTCACAAAACCACTCTCCCTCGACGACCCGATCCATCGCCAACTCCGTGCCGGCCGTCACCCGCCGGATGACAAGCGGCGCCGAAGTCTCGGCGATCGCCAGGGCATTGGCGGCATCGAAGCCGGTGAGAATCCCCCACAGGACATCGCCGTAGGGGTCGTCGTCGATTCGCCGACAGAGTTGGTGAACGGCCGCGACAAACTCCCGGCCCGCCTCCTCGGGGCGGGCCACGAAGCAGGCATACCGCGGCCGGTGCTCCGCGAGCTTCTCGAGAGCCTCGTCGGGCGCGGCTCGCCAAGTGATCGTGATCGCGTGGCGCTCGCGATGCTTTTCGAGGAGCTCAGCGACAACCTTCCCCCACGCCGGATCGGCAAGCGTCTCCTCCGAGACGACAATTCCATAGCCCGCGGGCCTGTCGGCGGCGCGGGCCGCCAAGGGGGCCCCGAGGCACGCGGCCAGCATCATTGCGAAGCCAGCAAAGAATCGCCACGGCATCATGACAAGACCTCTTTTCGTGGCAGAAGATACTGGAACGGTGCAGGACGGATGAGGCAAGACCCTTCCCCCGTCCGTCACGCTCACTCCAGAATCCTATACGACCATCGTCTCCCACGATGATCTCCACCCCGATCCTGTCGGCCAGCCGTGGCCCCCGCGACGCTCCCCGCGTTCGCCGCTCCTGGTTTCGATCGCCAAACCCCTACAGTCGCACGCTTCCCATCCGGCTTTGATTGATCAGCCGAAGGATAACAACAAGGATCACGGCGCCCACGGTGGCGACGATGATCGCGCCCAAGAGGCCACCGCCAGCGGAGATTCCGAGCCGCTGGAAGAGAGAGCCGCCGATCAGGGCGCCGAGGACGCCGACGACGAGGTCGCCGACAAGGCCGTAGCTGCTCCCCTTCATGAGCATGCCCGCCAACCA
>Ga0114959_10002225_pt1 | contig 16212 bp, 13 predicted proteins | sample C_130625_EF_Meta_FD_87317 | JGI IMG/M metagenome (GOLD analysis project Ga0114959, IMG submission 87317) | Freshwater microbial communities from Lake Croche, Canada to study carbon cycling - C_130625_EF_MetaG | ecosystem: Environmental > Aquatic > Freshwater > Lake | place: Lake Croche, Canada...
CTACGGTAACGGTAAAACCAACGTCCACCACCACCTATTCGGCAATTTGTAGAGTAGGAAGCTGTGATAGTCCTGCCTCAGGTTCAAAAACAGTGACGGTGACCAATAATATAACAGCACCAGTAATTACATCTAATGTGGCTCAAATTGTAAAGGGAGAAAGCATCACATTAACTGCAACAGGCTGTTCAGGAACGGTAAAATGGTCTAATGGAGGTACTGGGGCAACGGTAACGCTAAACCCCGATGTAAATACTACATATTCAGCAACCTGTCTGATTGGTACATGCGAAAGTCTTAAATCAAATGAAAAGATAATTATTGTTAAACCAGTGGGGAATTGTAGCGTCAATTTAGCAATGGCAATTCTTGATACAGCGAAAGTTTCGGAGGGAGTTTACAATGTAACTTATCGTGTGATTGCTAAAAACGTTTGTAAGGATACCTTGAAAAATGTAACATTATACAATGATTTAGAAAAAACATTCAAAACCCCAGTAACATATGAGATTATTGGAAAACCAAGTACGGGAATTAAAACGAACTTGATTCCTAACAACTTGTTCAGCAAAACGGATTCAAATATGGTTAAAGCTGGAAGTTATATGTTACCAAATGCTATTGACACGATTAAGTACGTAGTTAAGTTAACGCTAAACGGTAATAAAGGGCCATTTTTAAGCAATGTAAGCATTGCTGGTAAAACAACGGGTAATGAGAATCTGTCAGCGAAAGCAAAAGAAACGCTAAGATTTGACTTACCAAAAACCTTGATTGGTTTGGCGAAAGAAGTAGTAAAATCGGGCTTAAGAAACGATTTAACAACTCTTTGGACAGTTCCATACAGAATTAGAATTGTGAATATGGGAGCAAATCCGATTACTAAGCTGAGCGTTAGAGATAGTATCGACAAAGTATTTACGGCCAAGGGGGCAGTTATCGTAGGAATACCGATTGTTACAGCATCGGCAGGTTTAAGAGTAAATAAGAAATATACAGGCAAAGGTTTATTCACCGATTTGATAGTGCCAGATTCTTCAAGCTTAGCCAAAGGAGAGACTGCAATTATTGATTTGACGGTAAAAGTGGATGTAGCAAATGCTCAAGATCCGGATAAAATTTTTAACAATGTAGCTATTGGAACCGGGCTTGGTACTGATAACGTAAGTTACACTGATATTTCAACCGATGGTGATAATCCCGATCCGAATGGTGATAAAGATCCATCGAACGATAAGTTGGCAACGCCTGTGCAGCTGAAAGGTCAATCGTTAGCTAAACAAGTCTCCATTGGTTTGGCATTATCTGCAACAACTGATGATATCCAAATGCCTGATGGTAGCTGCAATGTAACATTAGTTCTGATAGCCAAAAATTATGGAAAAGATAATTTGGAAAAGGTACAATTGTACGCAGATATTCAAAATACAATTGGAAAACAAGTTGACTTATGGAAATCGGTCGGAACACCAGTAGTAACCAAAGGAAAAGCAGTGATTAATTCGACTTTCAATGGGATTGCAGATTCAACTTTAACCAAGGCGGATAATACATTCTTGGCGGTGGGAGATAGCATAGTAATTACTTACATAGTTAACATAAAAGGAGCACTGAAGGAGACAATTTACACCCAAGCCAGTGCAAAAGCCCGAAGCACAGAGGATATAAATTTATTGACCACTGATATTTCAACGAATGGATTGAAGCCAGATAGTAACGATGATGGAAATCCCAACGAAACAGTGCCAACCCCAATTATTTGTAAAAATGCACCAGTACTTACTGAGGCATTTATCCCCGATGGATTCTCTCCAAATGGTGATGGGATCAACGATGTTTTTAAAATTCAAGGACTCAAGTCTTCTGAAATAAATGAGTTAATCATCTTTAATAGGTGGGGTGGAGTTGTATTTGCGAGTCCAGATTATCAAAATGATTGGACCGGTCAATCAAACCTTGGGCTCGTGGCAATCGGTGCTGGACAAGGATTGCCGGATGGAACATATTTCTACTCCTTCACTCGCTATGCAAAAGGCGCTAATGGGGAAAAAGGCAATAAAGTTGCACCGGATAGAATCAAGTCGATTACATTAATAAGATAATTAGAAATACATCACTCGGTAGTTTGCAAAAGCTACTGGGTGAAAAAAATAAGAGGAATTTTTTTCTGGATTTTAGGAAGATTTTTAAAAAATTCGGCTTGAATCCTTACAAAACATTAAAATCATTTAAACATTTTATCACATGAAACTCCAAGGTTTGCTTTCAAGAGTTCGATACATTACAGCATTGGCTTTCGCCACGTTGACAAGTGTCCAAACCGTTCATGCACAGCAAGAGGTTCAATACTCTCAATATATGTTCAATATGTTGGCAGTTAATCCTTCTTATGCAGGTAGCAGAGATGTTTTGAGCGTGACAGGTCTATATCGGCAGCAATGGGTTGGTATTGAAGGTGCTCCAACTACTCAATCCTTTACCATTGATATGCCTATCAAAAAAGAAAAAGTGGGTGTTGGATTCCAAGCCTACAATGACCAAATCGGGGTATTTAAAAATACTGGTTTAGCACTTTCTTATGCTTATCGAATAAAAGTATCCCCCAAAACAACTTTGTCGATGGGTGTTCAATTGGGAATCACCAACCTTTCGGGAGATTTGTTAGGCGTTCAAAGGACTTTAGCAGGGACGGATACAGACCTTGCTTTCTCTGGAAATATTAGCAAATGGCTGCCAAATGTTGGCACGGGTTTATATTTGAGTAACGACCGTGGATATATTGGATTTTCAGCGCCAACTTTGATTCAAAATCGTTTTAAAGATGTCACAGGAAATACAGATCCAAATGTTAATTCTGCTCGTCAAGATCGTCATTATTTCATCATGGCAGGCTTTGTGCTAGGTTTAGGCCGTTCATTGGCCTTAAAACCATCATTCCTGGTAAAAGCAACCCGTGACGCCGCAGCCATTGATTTAAATCTAAACCTTTGGATTAAAGACCGAATTGCCATAGGAGGGTCATGGAGAACAAATAATAAAGACTTTAAATCGCCATTTGGTAATTTGAACGGAGATGCGGTAATTGGTATGTTAGAAATACAAGCTACCGATCAATTCCGATTAGGATATGCCTATGATTTTGCATTAAATGGTCTTCAAAGTAAACAAAATGGAACGCATGAGGTGATGCTTCGCTATGAATTTGGGTACCGCAAAGCCAAAATTCTCACTCCAAGATATTTTTAGTCAATTGATAATTATCAATTGTCAGTTGAAAAAATAACCCCCACCTTCATATTGTGGTAAAACTTTTTAAAAATGATGATTAATTTGAAGAAAACTGGACTCATGCTCGTGTTGGCATTGTTGGTATTTGTAAAGACTTTTTCTCAATCTTTGAAAGATGCAGAGTATGAGTTTAATAAGATGAGCTACCTCAACGCTGCTGAAATGTTTGAGCAAGTATTGAGAGGAAAACTTTCCGATTCAGAAAAACTGATAGCTCGTATGAAATTGGCGTATGCCTACCGTCAAATCCATGACTCTCAAAACTCAGAACGGGTTTATAGAGAATTGATTAGCGAGGGTTCACAATTGTCTGGCGATGCCTCGAAAGTATACTTGTATTACGCCCAAGCGTTAGCTTCAAACGGAAAATACAAGGACTCACAAGAAGCCTACGAAAAATATTCAAAAGTAGAATTAGCCGACAAAAGAAGCGGTGGTTTCCAAAAATTGTATAAAAATGTTGAGTCCTTGAGCAAGAATGCCTCTTGCTACAAAGTGGATTATCTATCTATCAATTCTGATAAAGCTGATTTCAGTCCCATGTATTACAAAAATGGTTTGGTCTTTAATTCGGGACGCACCGAAGGAAAAGGTTTAAAGCGTGTTTTTAGTTGGGATAACTCTCGATTTTTGGATATGTATTTCCTAACCGATATAAGTCAATTGACCGCATCCGCAGCAGGATTAGGTGGTGCAGACGCTAATAAATCAAAATCAAGGAATAACGAAAGATTTGTTGGTTCGGATGAATATACTCCGCCTACAGCCAATGATTCAAGAACCGTAGGAACTTTTGGAGGAACAAATATATATCAAGGATATGGTTATGCTGAAACCCCAGCTACCAAAACCCAGAAATTCAGTAAATCATTAAATACTAAATACCATGAAGGACCTATGACGTTTACAAGTAACGGTAAGAAAGTTATTTTTACACGTAATAACTTCAATAACGGTAAATTCAAAACTTCTTCTGATAAAATCAATAAATTGAAAATTTATACGGCTGACGATAAAGGCGCAGGTCAATGGAAAAATATTAGAGAGGTTCCTTTCAATTCTAGCGAATATTCAACGGGACACCCTGCTTTAACGAAAGACGATAAATTGATGTATTTCGTGTCGGATATGCCAGGAGGTTTTGGTGGAACAGATTTATATGTAGTTGAATATAATGAAGGATCTTTTGGAACACCCGTAAATTTAGGCCCTGAAATCAATACCGCTGGAAATGAAATGTTTCCTTTCGTTGATGAAAGAGGGAATTTGTATTTTTCATCTGACGGCCACGCTGGTCTGGGAGATTTGGATATTTTCTACGTTCAGTTAATTAATGGTTCAAAATTAAAAGGTAAAATCATAAATATGGGTACACCAGTAAATTCAAGCAAAGATGACTTTGGTTTTATTGCGGATGGTGAGCGTAAAATTGGTTATTTATCTTCAAATCGTAAACGTGGAGGAACTGATGATGATATTTATCGCTTCACTCGTGAATGCGACGAAAAACCAGGCTGTGAAGAGGTACAAGTGATCGTGTATGATGCAGCATCTAAAATGCCTTTGGATAATGCTGATGTTGAAATAATAATGGGCGGTAAAACAGAAATGAAGAAAACGGATAGTAACGGAACTTTAAAAATTTGTTTGGAAGAAGGGAAAGAATGTGAATTAAAAGCAAGCCGTGAAGGGTATATGGCAAATACGGTTGCTTGTAAAGAAGGAGAGACTACCATCGATATTCCATTATCAAGAATCGAAGGCACAGCTGATAATAATGAATCTTCAAATGCGGAGGGCACTTCAACGAGTAGTACACCAACCGAAACGGGCACAACCGTCGACACAAATCCTTCCGGTTATCAAGGGCAAACGACTGGTACTGCGATTCCTTGCCCTGCGACGAAAACTATTCGTGGACTTGTGACCGCCAATAAAGACAAACGTTCATTGAATGGGGTAACTGTTACTTTGAAAAACGAATGTGATGGATCCACACAAAGTTTCGTGACGGGTGATGATGGGCGTTATCAGTTTGAAATTTGTGAAGGTTGTGATTACATGATTGAAGCTACAAAAGACAACTTTGGTTCAAGAGGAAATAAAATTAAAAAATTGGGCAAAGGCGGAGCTAGAATCATTAATGCAAATTTAAGTATGTTTGAAGAAGGCGATATAGTGGCAATTGAGAATATTTATTACGATTATGGTAGATGCAACATTCGTACAGACGCTTCTCTTGAATTAGACAAATTAGTTGTAATGTTGAAACGGTATAAAAATATGAAAGTGGAGATTCGTTCACACACGGATAGCCGTGCAAGCACTGAATTTAATCAAAAAATATCAGAAGGACGTTCAAAAGCGGTGACTAAGTATCTTACGAAAAAAGGTATCTCAGCGAGCCGTTTGGAATCAACTGGATATGGTGAATTACAATTGTTGAATGAATGCGCCGATGGGGTCGAATGTACAGAAGAACAGCATTCTACTAATCGCCGTACAGAATTTAAAGTAATTCAATTGCAATAATGACGGATTATTTCATGAGTGTGAGCCTCAATTTCTCTATCGAGGCTCTCACTTATGAGATAAAATAATTAAAACTTACCGAGGAAATTTACTTTTATCTAGGCCAGGAATGATTTTGAGCGCATTTTTATAATATACTTTCTTTAAAATTTCATCGGAAAGCCCAATGCCGTACATTCGCCAAAATGCATGATATTTTTTGTGATAAGGAAAGTATTCATCCTCACTTTCAAGCACTCTAAAATAAGTCTCATATTCATCAGGAATATAGGAATCCTTTCCGAATAAAATTTTATCTTGGCGTTTTTCAAAAAATTTCCTCGCCGCCCTCGGTTGGCGACCCAGCTCAGCAATCACTGCACCTATTTCGGCGTACATATTGGGGAAAACCTCCATCAAGCTATCTAATTTAGTCAAATTGTTTGGATACCAACCCATGTGAGCGTTAATAAAAGTGGTTTTAGGATGTTTTCTAAAAACATTGTGCTGTTGTTCAATCAATTGTTCCCACGAAAAATCACCTTTACTCGTTTCCCTTTTGCGTTCTTTGTGGGTTTTCAATTCTAACCAACGCTCATTGTAGGAATCCACTGGTTGCCAAAAAGGGGCAGGGTCAGCGGTATGAATAATCACTGGAATACCTAATTCGCCACATTTTGCCCAAATCAGGTCAATTCTTGGATCATCAACGGGAACCAACTTACCATGGTCTTTGATATTTATTCCTAAATTTTTATAGATTTTCAAGCCTTTTGCTCCATGATTTTTTACATCGTCTGCTAATTTTGCCACAGCTTTTTCTGTCCAACCTGCTTCATCCATTTTCGAGAAATCTACGTTGGTAAAAACTGAAAAACGATTTGGGTAATTCTGTTCCGTATATTGAATTTGGTTGTAGAGCGTTGCATTGCTTTTTGCTTCGTCGGCTCCCCAACCTCGTCCACTTAAATTAACCATCATACCCATATTGAGTTGATCCATTTCTTTTATCAACTTTGTTACTTTTTCTGGACTATCCATTTCCCATTGATGATTATGAACATCAATAAACGGAAATTTTGCACGTTTTAGCGGATGTTGAGGCGTAACCAAAGTAGATTTTGGCTCGTACTCTTCAAAAGTGATTTTGCCATCGTTATCGCCAATCTTAACATTCTGCGCATGAACTGATTGGGTCAGAAAATAAAGGAATATAAATAAATAAAACAGTATTTTTTTCATAAAAGTGATATTGGTTTTTTGTGAAAGTAAAGATAGGGAGGAATTAAATACTTGATTCAAAATTCAAGATTTCTTGTTAAATTTACCTATAATGCCACAAACCACAAAAATGGAAGCCGTAAATTTCGAGCAATTTGATGCGAATATTCTTGATGAATTAGTCAAAATACCAATGCCTTTTGGCAAGTATAAAGGTCGTATTCTCTGCGATTTGCCAGAACCGTATCTCGTTTGGTTTTATAATCAAGGCTTTCCAAAAGGGCGTTTGGGAATGCTTTTGGAAACTTTATACGAAATTAAATTGAATGGATTGGAATATTTGTTAAAGCCTTTGAAAGGGTGAATCATCCAAATCACTGGATTTCGCCTTCTATTTTTTCATGGCACAAGAGGACGTTCAAATGGAAATTTAGTTTTCTAGGCCACAACGCAGGTGATTTGTAACTCATGTTTTTCATCATTCATTAAACTGGTATCAATGTAAGAACGATAAAGTAAGTCTTGGTAACTTATAAAAGATTAGGGTAAATCTGCGTTTGCGAAGGTATTCAGGCGGACGGCGATTCTTGGCCGGGAGCCATTTGTTATTCAAATATAACCGTCTTATTTCCATGAATAAATACCCTATCTTCCAATACCAATTTCAGGGCTTTTGCCAGCACTACTCTCTCCACGTCCCGGCCAGCTTGGGTCATTTCTAAGGCATTTTTTGTGTGGTTAACACGGGTGATTTCTTGAAAAATAATGGGGCCTTCATCCAAATCATCCGTAACAAAATGTGCGGTTGCACCAATGATTTTTACACCACGTTGATATGCTTGCTTGTAGGGATTTGCTCCGATAAAAGCGGGTAAAAAAGAATGGTGAATATTGATAATTTTCTTGTTAAATTTTGTGGTAAATTCTGACGTGAGGATACGCATGAATTTGGCAAGTATCAAATAATCAGGTGAATAGCTCTTTACTAATTCTTCTATCTGTTTTTCGTGTTCGGCACGGGTAATATTTTCGGCGGGTAAATAATAGAATGGGATATTGAATTTTTCGGTTAAATCTCGCAGAATATCATGATTGCCAATCACCGCTAAAATATTGAAAGGCAAGTCTTTAAACTGATTTCTTATCAATAAATCTGAAAGACAATGATGTTCTTTCGTGACTAAAACTACTACGTCTTTCACCTGCTTAGTTGATAGGTCGATATTGGCAGTATCGGGCAAAATTCTCCGCAAACCATCTTCAATTTTCACGGGGTCACAAATACCCGAAAAGGCTACTCGCATGAAAAAAAGATTGTTCTCAACGTCCACAAATTCATCGGTACGCTCGATATTGAGGTTATTAAAAAACAGCACGCCCGTAATTTTGTGGACAAGTCCTTTTTCGTCGGGACAATCAATTCTTAGAATATAATCGGTCATTTTAGTAGTTTTCGTTGTCAAAATCTCAAACTTATAATCTATCTCAGAAAGTTCCGAAAAATAGCCTTATTTCTTCAAACTTATTTAATTTCTTCGGGAAGCTTTGGAAGAAAGTAAGAAAAATAGTTGTGTCGTTGGTAGTCTTTCCTTTTTGGAAATGAAAGTAGTCAGATGTTGTGTGGTGTTTTCCACCCACAACATAGGCGGAAGGAAAGGTGAAATATTTTACAGGCATAATATGTTGAAAATCAATTATAAACATATTTCATTTTGACAAATTCCTGTCGTACATGTTGTGGGTGAAAAACACCGCACAACGGAACATCAAGATTTTTGCTATAAATGAAAAAAAACAAAAGCTCGGAAAATCAATTCTGAAAATTTTGTGAGGATGAGTGGCAAGCACTTGGTGAATGGAAAAAATTGAACTAGATTTTATAATGCTATCTAATAATACTATTTCGCCCCTATCTGGGCGGCGGAGATTTTTTTTAATTTGTAAAAATTGCCTTCCCGAAAATTTAACTTTAATGGTGTTTTTTCGGGAAGGTAAATTTCAAGTACTAAAATCAATTAAGCCAAGATTTCCTCAATTTTTCTTAATTCATCCGCAGAAAAATTCTTATTCTTCAAACATTCCAATGAATCTAATAATTGCGAAACTTTACTGGCACCAATCAAAACTGATGTAACTCGTTGGTCTTTCAAGAGCCAAGCCAATGCCATTTGGGCTAAGGTTTGTTTACGTTCTTGAGCTAAATCGTTTAATTTTTTAATTTTTTGTGTTAATTCTGGCGTTATTTGGTCATGAAGTAGCGCTCCGTGAGCAAAAGTTGCTCTCGAACCCGAAGGAATTTCTTTTAGGTATTTATCGGTCAGAAGTCCTTGTGCCAAAGGTGAAAATGGAATACAACCCACGCCTTCATTTTCCAAAACATTCATCAAACCACCTTCGACCCAGCGCTCTAACATAGAATACTTAGGTTGATGAATCAAGCAAGGCGTACCTAATCTTTTTAAAATGGCAACTGCTTTTTGGGTGTCCTCAGCCGAATAGTTGGAAATTCCAACATATAGCGCTTTTCCCTGACGCACGAGACTATCCAAAGCGCCCATTGTTTCCTCCAAAGGCGTATTTGGGTCGGGACGATGTGAGTAAAAAATGTCCACATAATCCAAGCCCATTCTTTTTAAGCTTTGATCACAACTTGCAATTAAGTATTTTCTAGAACCCCATTCGCCATAAGGGCCATCCCACATTAAGTAGCCTGCTTTTGAAGAAATAATGAGTTCATCACGATATGGGAGAAAATCTTTCTTGAAAATCATCCCAAAATTTTCCTCAGCCGAACCAGGAGGTGGGCCATAATTATTGGCTAAATCAAAATGGGTTATTCCACGATCGAAGGCCGTCCTGAGGATGTCTCGATAATTTTCAAATATATCTATGCCTCCGAAGTTGTGCCATAATCCCAAAGAAATGGCGGGTAATTTCAGTCCACTATTGCCACAACGGCGGTATTCCATCTCATAATCGCCGGAAGAATCGTAACGAGTAGGATTTGCTAAATAAGTCATTGGTATTTTTATTAATAATGTTAGTACACACCAAATTTAAGAATTGTTTACTTAACCGCCATGAAAATTCTGGTATTGGTAAAGGTTGCTTGTTCAACTACATTTTTATTGTGTGAACAAATAAAAAGCCCAACCAATAATGCTTCAGGAAAATCAAAATCGGGAATTTCTACAGTCCAAAAAGGATTGCCTAATTTTGCCACTGAAATAAAGTAACTTCTTCCACGACGCTCCAGTTGTAACACTTCGGCACCGATGATGGGAATTTTTATTTCTTCGATATTCATTCCATTTTTCTTCCGAAACTGAAATGCCGTCAAACCATCGCCGTGAACGGTCAAGCAAACCATTGCCGCACTTGTATCCGTACTTGTGCGAGCCATCCAACCCGATTTTCTGTGGGGATCCGTGCCAATACCAACTAGACTTGGATGGGTGATGAGGATAAAATCGCCCTTCAATTTTTTGTACACCAAATGCAATTCATCCTTATTAAACCAAATATTTTCACCCGAACCCTTAAGCGAATAAACTTTTGAAGAATTATCGTAACTAGCGGTTCCTGCGATTTTCACCGGACCGATATCGGTATGATCTTCGAATATGCCGACGGTATTTTGTGCTTTTGAAACAAGAAAAATGGCGCAAAAAGTAAGAGATAGCAGTATTTTTTTCATGCGTAAATTTTGAGGATTGGGTGAAACCTGATTTTGGAAATATATTCTACTTTCAATTTACGTTAAATGTAGCAATATCAAATGCAGGGCTATCGGGAGGTTTTTTGTCTTTAATAAATCCAGATTTTGGGTATTCTAAATAGGAAAGAATTTTCATTTTGTTTATTTAGATTAATTATTGTACTATTTAAAGAAGTTGCGACAAATATGAACAATATATATGATTTTTCCGTTAATTTTGCATGCGTTGTGAAAACTTATTTTTACATTTTAAAATGCTCAAGGCGTATTAAACACAAAATATATGGAAACATTAGGTTACATTGCGGGAATTTTAACAACAATATCTTTCGTTCCCCAAGTGATTCAAATCTATAAAACCAAATCAGCTAAAGACGTTTCTTTGTCTATGTTCTTGCTCTTTACGGCGGGCGTCTTGATGTGGTTGGTTTACGGCATACAATCTCAGGCAGTTCCTGTCATTGCGGCGAACTCAATTACGCTCTTGTTGTCTTGTGTGATTTTGTTCTTTAAGCTTAAATATAAAAAAACGCTATAATTTCTAAGGTCAATCGTTAATTTTTAGGTTTTGTAGAAATATAAAAGCCTTATGCTAGATCTCAGCATAAGGCTTTTTTCGTAAATTGTTGGTCTAAAGAAAATTATAACGATGAAACACATTCTTAAATGCTTACTGGCATTTTTCATTTTTACGCAAGGGTTCACTTTAGTGGCACAACAAGACCAAATGTATGTCACCTATCCCTTTATGCCCCTTAACGTTAATCCTGCTTATGCTGGTAGTCGTGAGGTGATTAGTGCTTCAGGAATTTACCGTACAAGACCGCTTTTTGGTCCATTGGGTGCGGCAACCACAACACAACAACATTTTAATTTTGATATGCCCATTGCTAACGACCGCATGGCAATCGGTTTTCAAGCGTATAATGCCCAAATCCAAGGCGGCCTATCTGGCGTGGGCGTTTATGGTAACTTAGGATTATACGGAAATTATGCGTACCGTTTAACACTTCCCAATGATGGAAAACTGGCAATTGGCGCTCAATTAGGCGTTACGCAAGTCCCGATTACTTTCAGTTTGGGAAGCGGAGGTTCTGGTAATACTGCTTTCAATTCAAGCTTCGGAGCCGGGATCTACTACAATAATGATGATGGTTATTTCGGTGTTTCAATGCTGAACGTCAATGCTTCGGATAATTATAATCGACCAATTTTTTTCACTGGCGGATACGTTTTTAAGATTGACGACGACTTAAAAATAAAAACGGGTGCTTTAATCAGAAAGCAATCTTCTAATTTCGGCGGGAAAACAGACATCGATTTGAACGCAACGGGCTGGATAAATGAAAAATTTGGTGTGGGAATTTGGTATCAAAATACAGGCTCTGAAAATTCGACGAATGCCGCTATTTTAGGCTCTTTGCAGGTTCAGTTAAAAAAAGTACAAATTGGGTATTCTTATGACTTTTCAGGTTCTGGATTTTCAAATACTATCTCACCCCAAGGATTTCATCAGCTTATGTTAAAATATGAAATAGACGCCGGGAACGGCAAATCAGGCGTTTTTAGGTATTTTTAGGCGATTTTGAACCCGAATAGACAGGTGTTTAGACTTAATCATGGGATGTTTTGAAACAAAAATTGATTATCTTGCCTATACGCCCAAACGATATACCAACAACTACTTGCGAACCATTTGCATGTCAATTCTTACCCCAAAACCTGTACTTAGCAATATTCAGATTAGAATTGTTTGAAGGGATTCATACCTTTGTTTAACCAGAATAGCTTAATGAATAGATTGGAAAATATCAACTGGCAAATTACAACCGTGGAGCTATCTAGGAAGGATTTTGTGCGTTTAAAGTTTGTTCTTAGTCATATGCGATGTGAAGAATTAATTTCGTAATAGGACCAACCCATTTATCGTTCGGTACATAATATGGCACATTATCAATTTGGCTCGGGCGAATATAAATATTTCAACTATCCCTTACCAAATCTCATTCAGCATCTTCGGTTCAATGTTTATTCACATGTAACAACAGTGGCAAATCCTTGGTTGAACGTGTTGAATATCAACACGTTGCTTCCAGAAAATCACGAAGATTAATTGAAAATTTGTCCTGAAAACGAACAATTACGCCCACCGCCCTTGATTTTAAAATACACGGAAGGTGGTTTTAATACACTCCATCAAGATTAATACGGGGATATTTGTTTTCCATTTCAGATGGTGATTTTACTGAATGAACCGCAACGACATTTTACGGACAGAGAATTTGTCTTGGTTGAACAACGCCCACGGATGCAATCTGTGTCAGCGGTTCTGACACCAAATCAAGGAGATTTTCTGATTTTTATCACCAATTTCAGGCCCAGCAAAGGCACAAAAGTTATTACCTAAACAATATGCGGCACGACGTTTCGAAAGTACGTTCGGGCATTCGATATACCTTAGGAATCATTTTTTACGATGCTAAGTAGTTTGTGATTACTGGTTCAAGAAACCTTTCAATAAACAAAGCTTAACTTTAAATCAATCATCACTCATCAATTTTAGCCATGATTAAGCAACAATACATTGATTATCAACGAATTGAGCAAGCGATTCAATTCATAGAAAATAATTTTCAACGCCAACCTGAACTGAAAGAAATTGCTGAAGCCGTCAACCTTTCGGAGTTTCATTTTGATAGAATGTTCAGCAAATGGGCTGGAACTTCTCCCCAACGTTTTATGCGTTTTTTATCGAAGGAATACGCAAAAAAAGTATTAAACGAAACCAAGGATTTGTTGGATACGACGGTGGAAATGGGCTTTTCGAGTTCCTCCCGCCTACACGATTTGTTTGTAACTTATGAGGCAATGACGCCCGGCGAATACAAGCGAAAAGGCCAAGGTTTAACGATTCAATACGGAACGCACCACACGCCTTTTGGCACTGCTTTTATTGCCACAACTTCCCGTGGAATTTTGGAATTGACCTTTCTGTCAGATGATGAATTTATTGATGAATTAATCCGATTGAATAACGAGTTTACAAATGCCGAATTTGTTGAAAATCAGAAAGGTACCTTGGTTTTTATTCATCAAATTTTTGCAGAAAAATCCGATAGAAATGCCCTTAAGATGCTTTTGCGGGGTACTAATTTTCAAATAAAGGTTTGGGAAGCATTGCTAAAAATCCCTTCGGGTAGAATGGCATGTTATGAAGATATTGCAAAATTGATTGATAAACCCACGGCACAAAGGGCAGTCGGTTCGGCGATTGGGGCTAATCATATTGCCTATTTAATTCCTTGCCACCGAGTAATTCAAAAAGTGGGAACAACGGGTAATTATCGTTGGGGAGAATACCGAAAAAAGGCGATTTTGGGATGGGAAGGAGTGAGGGGTGAAGAGTAGATTTGCTCTTAGCATGACTAATCATAACAATCTTTGAATATTATTAGTCATGCCAAGGGTTAAAGGAGAATTAATTTTACTTCAAAGTTTTCAAAAATTCAACTGATAAGGGCACATTTTCAATTTCATGTTCGCTTTCATCTTCAATAAAATAGTGCTTGATACCAATTTTTTTAGAAACCCTAAAGATGTTTTTCCAATCTGCTTGACCCGTTCCTAGCACCACATCATTTTCGGCGGGGGTATGCCCAGAAAAATTGCCAACTACACCTTTTTTAAGGTCTTTTACGTGCATTAATTTCCAACGATTACCGTATTTTTCGAGTAATTGAACGGGATTTCCTCCCCCGTGAAGCACCCATAGCACATCCATTTCAAAGGAAACGTATTCGGGATTCGTGTTCTTGAAAATATAATCTAAAAGCGTTCCATTTTCGTAGGGTCTAAATTCAAAACCGTGGGGATGATAACAGAAAATGAAGCCATTTTCTTTCAATATTTTTCCCGCTGTATTAAAAACTTCTACGGCTTTTTTAGCATCTTCGATGGTAAAACTATCCCCTTTGTGAGGAATCCAGGCACACATGACAAATTTTGAGCCCAATTCTTGAGCATTTTTGATAATCTTCTCAGGATTTTTTTCAAGGTCTTCAAAACCACATCCGGTTGATGGAATACTAATGCCTCGGTCACCACAAAGTTTCTTGAATTCCTCATTCTTAGTGCCTTTGGTCGACCCACCCTCCAGTTCGGTAATACCCATTTTTTGGATAATATCAAGGGTTGAGCCTACTCCATCTTTTGGGAACTGCTTTCTAAACGTATAAGCCTGCACGCCAAATGGAAAGTTGAAAACTTTTTTGCCTTTTTGAGCAAAAATCTCTGTTGGAATTGTCAATATAGACAAGACGAAAAATATAATTTTAACCGTATTTTTCATTTTTAGCATTTGTTATGGAGATAATATATTCGAATTTTTATATTGCTTCTAGGGTAAATATTAACCGCTTATTTTCTCTAATTCTCTATGTTTAATTTGTTGGTTCCAACATGGAGTTTCAGAGAATTAGAGTTTTATATTATGCAAATTTTATTATTTATTTAAGGTTATTATTAACCCGATGTAAAGCATGAAGGGATTCAGTTTAAAGTCTTACAACTAAAAATTCAAAAATTATTCGAATTGAAAGGCAAAATACGTACAAGTTCCTGTGCCTGTATTTTTAAGTCCATGAAGGCTATTTGATTGCAAAAAAATAATATCGCCCACTTTTGCATCGTGCCAAGTACCGTCAATGGTTTCTTGGGCTTGGCTTGCGGCCTCATTTTTTTGACTATTTATCAAGAAAATTATCTCTGCGGGTTTGTGTTTGTGCGGTTCGTGGCTCAATAAACCTTCATTTAAAGTGGTAGTGTGCATTTCAAAGCGTGTTGACATGGATGTTGGGCGATTAAAAAAATCTTTTCTGCCACCCTTATCGTGAGGTTTAAAAGCTACTTCATCCCAATTTAGCATCAAAGAGCCACCCGCTTTTTTACCTCTTTCAAGGTCAACCGCTTGTATTGAATTAAACTGGAAAACGTAATAAGTGGTATTTCCATCGCTTCTATTTTCAGTTTCACGCAAATCGTTGGACATGATTAAAGCCAATCCACCCGCCTTTAAAACCTTTGTTTTGCCATCAATGGTCACCGTTAATTCACCTTCTTTTACGATAATTAATTCTTCATTCTCTTGGGTGTACGCTTCTTTCTTCATTCTGCTTTTTGGAAAAAGCGTACTGGCATGAACCTTGAAAAGTTTAAAATCGGGCGTGGTACCTTCTAGGATAGGGCGAGATTCACCCTGCGGCCTTTTAATGACGGTTAAGTCATTCCAATTATACACTTTAGATTCCATGGGTTTGCTTTGTGAAAAAGCTAAACTTTGCACTAAACAAAACAGAAGAATTAGCTTTTTCATGTTAATTAATCGTGAATTTTGATGAAACTGAGTATTTTTTAAAATTAATTTAAAGTTTAAATATTTTATTAGTCTTTGTTTGATAATGACCTATAACGCCAAA
>Ga0114959_10002232_pt1 | contig 16173 bp, 13 predicted proteins | sample C_130625_EF_Meta_FD_87317 | JGI IMG/M metagenome (GOLD analysis project Ga0114959, IMG submission 87317) | Freshwater microbial communities from Lake Croche, Canada to study carbon cycling - C_130625_EF_MetaG | ecosystem: Environmental > Aquatic > Freshwater > Lake | place: Lake Croche, Canada...
AGAGGCAGTAGAGGGTGAGTTGCTCGATGCCGAGGCGCACGCACTGCTCGGTGGTCCGCCGCACGCTCGCCACGCCCCGACGGTGCCCCTCGATGCGGGGCAGGCCTCGCGTCATCGCCCAGCGCCCGTTGCCATCCATGATGATGGCGACGTGCCGCGGGAGGGAGTCGGGGCGCAGAGCGGCTGGGACGAGCGGAGCGGTTTCGACCGGCGCCGCCACCGGCGTCAGGCGTTCGCCGCCGAGGGGTGCGGGTGTGGTGGCCATGGCTTCGGGGGGCTGCCGGCGAGGTTGCGGTCACGGAGGATCGTCTGGGCCCGGTCGGGACCGACAGACACGATCGAAACCCTCCGACCGAGGAGCTCACCGATTCGGTCGAGATAGGCCCGGGCCTGGCGAGGCAGGTCATCGTAGCCCCGCACGCCCGTCAGGTCGTCCCTCCACCCAGGGAGGGTCTCGTAGACCGGAACAGCCTTCTTGAGATCGTCGATGTGGCTGGGGAATTGATTCACACGGCGGCCGTCGATCTCGTAGGCCGAACAGATCTTCACTTCGTCGAGTTCGGAAAGGACATCGAGGAGCATGACGGCAAGGACATCCACCCCGGAAAGCCTGGCGGTGTAGCGGGCGGCGACGGCGTCAAACCACCCGCAGCGACGCGGCCGATTCGTCACCGTGCCGTACTCGTGGCCACGCTCCCGGAGGTGCTCGCCGACGGCGTTGATCTGCTCGGTGGGGAGCGGTCCCCCTCCGACGCGCGTTGAATAGGCCTTGACCACGCCGATCACCCGGTCGATCCAGCGCCCGGGCACGCCCGAACCGCTCGACACCCCGACACCGGAGGAATTGCTGCTGGTGACGAAGGGGAACGTACCATGGTCGATGTCGAGGAGCGATCCTTGCGCCCCCTCGAACAGAAAGCGCTTTCCGGCCTCGATCTCGTCGAGGAGGAAGGCGGTCGTGTCGGCGACATGCGGCCGGAGGCGCTCACCGTACGCGGCGTATTCGGCGTGGATCCGGTCGGCATCGAGGGGCTCGATCGTCGCCTCACCGACTCTCCAGCCCGCAAAGAGGCCGTTTTTGACGTTCACGACATGCGCGAGCTTGTCGCGGAAGTCGGGGCGGTAGAAGTCGCCGAGCCGAATCGCCAGCGACCGGCCGACCTTGTCCCGGTAACAGGGGCCGATCCCTCGGCCGGTGGTGCCGATCGCCTCGCCGCCCGACAGGCTGCCGTCGAGGAAGCGGTCTTCGGTGACATGCCAGGGAAATACGACATGGGCCCGGTCGGAGAGGAGGAGCTTCCGCCCGATCGTCACGCCCCGCGATTCGAGGCCGTCCATCTCCCGGATCACGCTGGCGGGGTCGAGGACGACGCCGCCAGTGACGACACAGCTGACGTTGTCACGGAGAATGCCGCTGGGGATGAGCGACAATTTCCAGGTTTGGCCGCCGGAAACGACGGTGTGGCCGGCGTTGGCCCCCCCCTGGTAGCGGACGACGACGTCGTGATCCTCGGTGAGGAGATCGACGAGCTTCCCCTTCGCCTCGTCACCCCATTGCAGACCGATGACGCAGGTGCCGGGCACGGAAGGGGATCCTCGGGGGGGAGTGGAGCGAAAGGAGACGGCGATTCCGCCGGAGGCGGCCGCAGCATGGCCCACCCGATGTAGAGTCTAGAACCGGGCAACCCCCGGTCAAGCCGCCGGCGGGCCGCGGGAGAGGGGCTGCAAACGGCCGGCTGGACCGGCTGCCAAAGCCTCCTTTCCGGGTCAGCCTGGATTCCGGCGGACACCCTGGCCCCCCTTGGCCCCCGCGCTGGCTGGGGCATCCATCCATACGCATCCCACACGCATCGAGCATCCCATTCTCATGACGAAGCCGAAGTCCACCGGCACGGTCTTTCACGTCGGCAGCGCCGACGCGCGGCAGACGCTGGCCGGATTCCTCCGCGCCAAGCTCGACGGGGCAAGTTGGTCGCAGGTGCAGAAGCTGGTCCGGTCGCGGCATGTGATGATCCACGGCAACATCTGCACTGACGTGGCCCGGCGACTTCAAGACGGGGAGGTCGTGAAGGTGCTCCCCGAAGCCGCCGTGGCTCCCCCGCGGGCCGACGACGTCCAGATCGTCCACGTCGATGACGCCGTCGTCGTCGTCGAGAAGCCGGCGGGCCTGACCACCACCCGCCACGCCGAGGAGCGCGACTGGCCTGCCCGCCGCCGGCAGGTCCAGCCGACGCTCGACGAGCTCCTCCCGTCGGTCGTGCAACGCTTCCTCGACGGTCGTTCGCGGCGTGCCCCCACCCCCCGCGGCGCCCCTCCCCGCGGTGGGCAGGAGCGGACCGGGCCGCGACGCCTTCCGCCGGTGCGGGCCGTCCACCGCATCGATCGGGAGACCAGCGGCCTCCTCGTGTTCGCCCGCACCGTTCCGGCCGAACGAATCCTCGCCGAACAATTTCGCGCCCACACCACCCAGCGCCGCTATCTGGCGATCTGCGTCGGAAGGGTCGAGGCGGGCACGATCATCTCCAATCTCGTCCGCGACCGCGGCGACGGCCGGCGCGGCTCCGCCGACGGCGAGGAGGGGAAGCGGTCAGTGACGCACGTCGTCCCGGTGGAGCACTTCGGCAACGACTACACCCTCGTTGAATGCCGGCTGGAGACGGGACGCACCCACCAGATCCGCATCCACATGGCCGAAAGCGGTCATCCGGTTTGCGGCGAACGGGTCTACTCGGCGCCGCGCGGCAGCGAACTCGTCGATCGCTCGCAGGCCGCGCGGGTGGCGCTCCACGCGGCCGATCTCGGCTTCGTCCACCCGGTCACCGGGGAGGAGATGCGGTTCTCGAGCCCCCTTCCGATAGACATCGTCAAGCTCATCAAACGCCTCCGCGGGCTTGGCGCCGGGCGGCGCGGCGTGAGGCGTCCGCCGGCCGGGCTCCGGGAAGCGCCCCACCCCGACTCCCCGCACGGCGACGGCACGCCCCCCGAGCACTGCTCGGCCGGGGCCCCACCGGAAATGGCTCCCCCGCTTCCCGCCGACGACGCGCCGGATGTCGGCGATGACGACCATCTCGACGACGATTGATCCGCTTCCGCGCCATCGAAGCCCTGCGCCCACCGGCTATCATGCGGGGGCGCCTCGGCTGGCGGCCTGCCCCCCGGTCAGCATCACCCCCACCGCCGGAGCCCGTTCGCCCCATGGACGCCGTTCGCTTCCGGCATGCCCACTTCACGGCCCGCTTCCCGGTCGGCCATCGCTATGCGCCATCGCACTTCTGGATGACCTCAGTCGATGGCGGCGAGGTGTGGCGAGTGGGGATGACGAAGTTCGCCACGCGGATGCTCGGCGAGCTGGTGGAGATGCTCCTCGACGTTGCTCCCGGCGCCCCGGTCGTCGGCGGGCAGCGGCTCGGCACCGTCGAGGGCTTCAAGGCGGTCAGCGATCTCTATTCCGTCATGGATGGGGAGTTCGTCGAGACCAATCCACTGCTTTCGACCGAATCCTGCCTCACCCACTCCGATCCCCATGGCAATGGCTGGCTCTACGCCGTCCGCGGCCGGCCGGCAGAGGGGGATCTCGACGTCCACGGCTACGTCGCCCTCCTCTCCGGGACAATCGATCGGCTCCATGAGTCCCGCTATAGTGGCTCTTCTCCCTCGGCCGACGACGAGTCCCCCGACAGCACCTGACCGCCCCTCTGCACCCCTCCAACGAGAGCCTCCCATGCCCCCCACGCCAGCCCGTTACGTGATGATCGGTGGCTTCCTCGGGGCGGGGAAAACCACGTCGATCCTCCGCGCCGCCGAGTGGTTCACGGCCCGCGGGCACCGCGTCGGTCTGGTTACCAACGACCAGGCCGGTGGGCTCGTCGACACGGCCCTCGTCCGCGCCCACGCCCTCCCCGTGGAAGAGATCGCCGGCGGCTGCTTCTGCTGCCGGTTCAATTCGCTCGTCGAGGCCGCCGATCGACTCTCGCAAGACACCGCCCCCGACATTCTCCTCGCCGAGCCGGTGGGGAGCTGCACCGATCTGGTCGCCACGGTGAGCCTGCCACTGGCGCGGATCTACGGCGATCGATTCACGGTCGCGCCGGTGAGTGTCGTCGTCGATCCCCTCCGGGCGCTGCGGATCCTCGGCGTCTCCGGCGCTACCGGCGGCAACTTCTCGCCGAATGTCAGCTACATCTACCGCAAGCAAATCGAGGAAGCGGAGATCGTCGTCATCAACAAGTGCGACCTCGTCACCGCCGAGCAACGCGAGGCGCTCCGCGAGGCCTTGGCCGTCGCCTGCCCAAATGCCCGGGTGTGCGAGATCTCGGCCCGCGAGGGGACCGGCCTCGACGACTGGTTCGAGACGCTCCTCGCCGATCGCTCCAACCCCCGGCCGATCGGGGAGATCGACTACGACCGCTACGCCGACGGCGAAGCCCTCCTCGGCTGGCTCAATGCCGAGATCCGCCTCGGTGAGCCGGGGGACCGCGAGTGGGATGGCAACGCGATGCTCGCCCGGCTCCTCGAGGCGATCCGGGCCGCGGTGGCCGGTCTCGGCCACGAAATAGCCCATCTCAAGGCGACGCTTTCGGTCGAGGGGGACGACTACGAACTGGCCGCCGCAAACCTCGTCCGCTCTGCCGCGGTCGCCGAACTCTCGCACCGCCTCACCGATCCGCTCGACGTCGGCCGGCTCCTCATCAACCTCCGGGCCGAGGCCGATCCGGCGATCCTCGAAGTGGCCGTCCGCGAGGCGCTGGAAACAGTCCGGGGCGACCTAGCCGCCGGGGTGATCCACAGCGAGCACTTCCGCCCCGGCCGCCCCGTCCCCACGCACCGCATCCCCGCCTGATCATCCCGCTCGACTTCCTGCGATCTCAATCAATCTCCCCCAACAACACCCACGACGGACGGCCCGCCATGCTTCCGCAACTCGCGACCCGCATCGTCACCACCGTGTCGCCGAAGTGCCTGTGGAAGGCCGGCTGGAACTTCGGGCTTAAAGGGATGCTCTCCGTGGAGCGATTCAAGGCCCGCAAGCGCCGTGGGATCGTCTTCCCGCCGTTCCTCCACCTCTCGATCATCAATTCCTGCAACCTCCGCTGCCAGGGATGCTGGGTCGACGTCCAGGCGCCGCGGACGATGATGACGACGGAGGAACTCGACCGGATCATCTCCGACGCGAAAGCGCACGGAAACTCGTTCTTCGGCCTTCTCGGTGGCGAGCCTTTCCTCCATCCGGGGCTCTTCGATCTCCTCGAGCGGCATGGCGACTGCTACTTCCAGATCTTCACCAACGGCCAGCTGATCACCCCCGACGTCGCCCGCCGGCTCGCCCGGATCGGCAATGCCACGCCGCTGTTGAGCATCGAGGGGGACGCCGCCACCAGCGACATCCGCCGGGGCAATCGGCAGGTGCTCGACCGCACGCTCCGTGGCCTCGAGGTCTGCCTCGAAGCCCGGCTCCTCACCGGCGTGGCGACGAGCCTCTGCCAGTCGAACATCGACCAGCTCCTCAACGATGCCTGGCTCGACCACCTCATCGGCCTCGGCGTCCACTACACCTGGTTCCACACCTACCGGCCGGTCGGCGCCGAGGCCTCACCGGAGCTGGCGCTTCGCCCCGATCAGCTCGTCCGCGTCCGCGAGTTTGTCACGTCGCGGCGGGCGACGAAGCCGATCGCGATCGTCGATGCCTACTACGACGACCAGGGGGACGCCCTCTGCCCGATGGCCGCTGGAATCACGCACCACGTCGGCCCGTCGGGCTACATCGAGCCCTGCCCGATCATCCAGCTTGCCGTTGACGACGCGCGAACAGGATCCTTTTACGACAAGGTGACGCAGTCGGCCTTCCTCCGCGACATGCGCGATGCGGCGGCAGCCCACAGCCGTGGCTGCGTGATGCTCGAGAACCCGAAGCTCGTCCTCGAAATCGCCGATCGCCACGGGGCCCGCGACACCACGCAGCGGGGCACGGCGCGCGAGGAGCTTCTCGCCGCCACCCCGCGGAGCAGTCAGGATCTCCCCGGCCGCGAAGTGCCGGAAAAGCACTGGATGTACCGGCTCGCGAAGCGCCACTGGTTCAACGACTTCGGCACCTACGCCAAGCCGGGGAAGCGTCCGCCGGCGCGCTCTGGCGCGACGGCGGCAACGACCGAAGGGGAGCGGCGATGAGCGACGATGCCACGCAGACTGTGCCGGCGGTGCGGATGCTCTATTGCCGCTGCGCGTTTGCGCAGGTGGTGCCGGCCGACGTGAAGGGGGCGGTGCTCGAGGGGCTCGCCGGATCGGGGCGGGGCTTCGAGGCGGTGGCCGACCTCTGCGACATGGCGGCGCGCCGCGATCCCCATCTGGCCGATCTGTCGGCGCTCGCCAAGGAGGGGACGACGTTGCGGATCGCCGCCTGTTGGCCTCGCGCCGTCCGCGGGCTCTTTCATCTGGCCGATTCCCCGCTCGGCGAGGCGGGCGTCGAGATTCTCAACATGCGGATGCTCCCGGCGGAGCGGGTCCTCGCAGGGATGCTCTCCGGAGACCCAAGCGCCGTGGCGGAGAGCGCCGCGGGCCGCGATGATGCCGCGGCCGAGCAGGCGGCGGCCGGCCGGATCGCCGCGCTCGGTCAGCTTCCGCCGACGACCCCCGAGGGAGAGAAACGATGACGACACTCGCCACCCGCCAGCCCCGCGTGGTGCTCTATGAAGGGAGCGGCGCCGAGCCATTTGCCGGCCCGGAACGGGCGGAGCTCGTCGCGGCCCTCCTCGATCGGGGGTATTCGGTGACGCTTGCCCACGAAGGGGCTGCGGCCGCCGCCGATGACGCGACCTTCGTCGTCGTCGGTCGGTTCGCTGGACAAGCGCCGCAGGTCACGGCGGCCGAGGCGACGGTCGAGGTCCATGACTGCAGCGGACGCTCCCCTGCCGAGGTCGTCGGGCTCGTCGACGGGGCCCGGGCCGATCGGCCCCTCAACACCCCAGGCGCGGGCGATTCGTGGAAGCCGTGGTTTCCGGTCATCGATCCGGTCCGCTGCACCAATTGCATGCAGTGCCTGAGCTTCTGCCTGTTCGATGTCTACGGGGTCGACGGCGACCATCGCCTTCGCGTCGAGAATCCCTCCAACTGCAAGGTCAACTGCCCGGCCTGCTCGCGCGTCTGCCCCGAAGTCGCGATCATGTTCCCGAAGTACCACGCCGGGCCGATCGACGGTGCTCCGGTGAGCCAGACGGACGTCGGCCGGGAGAAGATGAAAATCGACATCTCGGCCCTCCTCGGTGGCGATCTCTACGCCCGCCTCCGGGAACGCTCGGCCGAGGCGAAGAACCGTTTCTCGCGGGAGCGGAGCGCCGACCAGGCCCTCGCCGAGCGGCGGCGCTGTCTGACGAAGCTCGCCGACGCCGCGGCGATCCCCCGGGAGGTGCTCGATGCGCTTCCCTCCCCGGAAGAGATCCAGCGGAAATCGGCCGAAGCGGCCAAGCGGGCCGCAGCGGCGCTCGCCGGGCAGGCCGCGGCCGCAGGCACGGGGCCGGCGGCGTCATCCCCCTCCACGTGATAGGATTCTCAGGGCCTGCCTCCCGAAGGAGCGCGGCAGATGCGGGGGGAAGCCGGGAATGCCCGGCGAACCCGCCAAGACCGGATCGCCACGAGGACCAGGCATGTCGACAGCCGAACGAACGACGACGGACTCCGCCGCCGCTGCGACCGGTGCCCCAGTGCGATCCTCGCTGCCGCTGGTGATTCTTCCGCCGCCGGTGCCGCCGGCGCTGATCCGCTCGCGCGCCCCGCATCCGAAGATCCCGCAGACGAAGCCGGAACGGACGGCGCTTCTCGAAGCGATCCGCCGCGGGCTTGCCGCCGAGCCGGCAGTGCCGCCGCTGCGGATGGAGGAATTGCATGCCCGGGCCCGCGCGGCGATGGCTGAGGTGGGGCTCGGCGAGATCCATCTCGACTACGCCGGGGTGCTCGTCAACAACGAATCGTGGCGCGATGCCCTGGCCGCCGTGCCGTACCATCGCCGCCTGCTGTTGATGCCGAAGTGCCTCCGCGTCGAAAGCCGCTGCCCGGCGCCGTTTGATGAGTTCGGCCTCCTCTGCAAGAGCTGTGGGCTCTGCTCGATCCAAGACTTTCAGGCCGAAGCCGAGCGGCTCGGCTATGCCGTCCTCGTGGCCGAGGGCTCGGCGCTCGTGATGGCGATGATCCAGACCGGCCAGATCGACGCCATTGTCGGCGTCAGCTGCCTGCCGGTCCTCGAGAAGACGCACCCGTTCGTCGAGGCAGCCGCGATCCCCGCCGTCGCCGTTCCCCTCCTCCAAGACGATTGCATCGACACGATGGTCGACGACGACTGGGTGTGGGATTACATCCACCTCGAGGCCGCCGACACCTCGCGGCGCCTCGATCTCGGTGGCCTCCAAAACACGGTAAAGACCTGGTTCGAGCCGGCCGTCCTCGACGATTTGCTCGGCCCCGCCGAAGGGCATGCGGAGCGCGTCGGGCGCGAGTGGCTCGGCGTCGGCGGCAAGCGCTGGCGGCCGTTTCTCGCCGCCGCCGTCCATGCGGCGCTCGTGCCGTCGCCAACCCCGGCGCAGGAAGCCTCGCTCCGCAAGATCGCGGCTGCCGTGGAATGCTTCCACAAGGCATCGCTTGTCCACGACGACATCGAGGATGGCGATCTCGAGCGCTACGGCGAACCGACGCTTCCCGGTGCGTATGGCGTCCCGGTGGCACTCAACGTCGGCGACGTCCTCATCGGCGAAGGCTATCGGCTGATTGCCGAGTCGGGGCTCGATCCGGCGACGATCACCGCGGCGGTTCGCGAAGCCTCCCAGTCGCAGCGGCTGTTGTGCCGTGGCCAGGGAGAGGAGCTCGCCTGGAGCCGAACTCCCACGGCGCTTGCGAGCCGGCAAGTGCTCGAGATCTTCCGCCTCAAGACCGCCCCCGCGTTTGATGTCGCCCTCCAGCTCGGCAGCCTCTGTGCCGGCCGCGGCAGCGAGCTCGCCGAGGTTCTGCGGACGTTCAGCGAGGCGGTGGGAATTGCCTACCAGATCAAGGACGATCTCGACGATCTTCAAGACGACGCCGGGCTCCTCCCCGGTGCCCAGCCGCGGCCGAGCGTCGTGTTGGCACTGGCCGCCGAGCGGGCCCGTGGCGCCGATCGCGATCTGCTCGGTCGCCTCGCCCGGGGCGAACATGTGGCGGGTGTGACGGCGGAGCGGATTCGCGGCGCTATCGCCGAATGCAAGGCCGACGAAAAGGCGGCGCTGCTCCTTGAAGGCTACAAGGAACAGGCGATCCGGGCCCTCGATGGGCTCCTGGAGCCGACCCTCAAAGGTCTGCTGCGCCGCGTCCTCGGAAAGATCTTCGACGAGGTTTCGTTCGAGGGCTATTGCCGTGAGGCGGAGCAGGAACGGCTGCGACACGCCCAAACGGAAGGGGCAGCCAAGGCGAGTGCTCCCGCGGTGGAGCCCGCCGCAGCCGTCGTCGAGCGGGCGTGAGCGGACGCGCTCCATGAGCCAGCGACTCCAGATGCTCCAGGTCGCCAGGCTCGCGCGGCGGTCGCTCGGCGATGCCGCCGACCTCGTCACCACGTTCCTCCATGGCACGGCGGCTGAGGGGGGCGGCTACGTCAATCGCGGTGGCCGCCGCGATCTCTACTACACCTCGTTTGCACTCGATGCGCTCGTGGCCCTCGATGCCCTCGATCCGCAGGCGCCGCAGATCATCGCCACGCGCGAGTGGCTTGAGGGCTATGGCACTGGCGACAGCCTCGATCTCGTCCACCGCTGCTGCCTGGCCCGGGCCTGGGCCTCGCAGCCGGCCGCCACGCTTGCCGACGGTATTCGGGAGGGGATCGCCGCGGGGTTTCTCGAGCATCGCTCCGCCGACGGCGGCTACGCCTCGCGCCGCAAGGCCTCCCGCGGCACCGCGTATGGCTCCTTTCTTGCCGTCAACGCCCATGCCGATCTCAAGCTCCCGCTGCCAGACCCCGAGTGCCTGGCCGATTCGCTTGGGGCCCTGCGAAGCGCTGACGGCGGCTGGTCGAACGAACCGGGGCAGGCCGAGGGCTCGACCACCGCGACGGCCGCTGCCGTAGCGACGCTCCGCTCGCTCGACCGGCCGCTGCCGGCGGGCGTGGGGGATTGGTTTCTCGACCGCTGGCATCCGGCCGGTGGCTTCTGCGCCGCCCCCGACGCCCCGCTCCCCGATCTCCTCTCGACGGCCGTGACGCTCCACGCCCTCGATGCCCTCAACGCGCCGTGGCGCGACCGCCGCGAGACGGTCCTCGATTTTCTCGATTCGCTGTGGACGAATGTCGGCGCCTTCCATGGCTCGTGGGCCGACGACGAGCCGGATGCCGAATACACCTTCTACGGCCTCGTCGCCCTGGGGCATGCGAGCGTATGAGCCTGCCGGTCCCCTCTTCTCACATCCTCCGCTCCGCTGCCTTCGCAAAGTCTCGGGGCGCGGCAACGGGGCATTTGCTCGCCCGGCGCACCGGGGGCCACTGGACCGGCGAGCTGTCGTCGAGTGCGCTGTCGACGGCGACGGCGATCGCGAGCTTGCGGTTGATCGACAAGCGCCAGGGAACAGCACTCCACGCGGCGCGGATCGCGGCTGGCGAAGCTTGGCTCGCCGCGACGCAACTCCCCGACGGCAGTTGGGGGGATACGGCCAACAGCCCTGGCAACCTCTCGACGACGCTCCTCTGCTGGTCGGTGCTCGCGGCGCTCGCCGAGACGCGCGGCCTCTCCTCGGCGGCTGTCGACGGCGCTGCAGCGTGGATCACAGCACAAGCCGGTGGCACCGATCGGGCGACGCTTGCCACGGCGCTCGCGCGGATTTACGGCCGCGACAAGACGTTCAGCGTGCCGATCCTCGTCCACATGGCGCTCTGCGGCCGGCTCGGTGATCCCGACGATCCGGCCACATGGCGGGTGATCCCGCAGCTCCCCTTCGAGCTGGCTGCGCTGCCGCAATCGTGGTTTCGGCTCGTCGACATGCAGGTCGTCAGCTACGCGCTCCCCGCCCTGATCGCGATCGGGCAGGTGCGGCATGCCCGGGCGCCGGCGTGGCCGCCGCTTGCGACGCTCCGCGACTTGGCAGTCACCCCGACGCTCCGCACGCTCCGCGTTATCCAACCGGCGGGCGGGGGCTTTCTCGAAGCGACGCCGCTGACGAGCTTCGTGACAATGAGCCTGGCCGGGATGGATCTGCCTGAGCATCCGGTGGCGGTGGAAGGCATGGCGTTTCTCGTCGCCTCGCAGCGGGCCGACGGCGCATGGCCGATCGACACGAATCTCGCGACCTGGTGCACCACGCTCTCCGTCGGCGCGCTTGCCGCCGGCGGCAAGCTTGCCGATCATCTCGATGGCGGGGAGCGGGGAGCGGTGCGCGACTGGCTGCTCGAGCAGCAGTGGAATCGCGTTCATCCCTACACAGGCGCTGCCCCTGGCGGCTGGGCCTGGACCGATCTCCCTGGCGGGGTGCCTGACGCCGATGACACGAGCGGCGGCCTTCTGGCCCTTGCCGCGCTCGAGGCGGCCGAGAGCCGCCCGCTGCCCGCCCCGATCCGCGACGCAGCCCGAAGCGCGCTCGGCTGGCTTGTGAATCTCGCCAACCGAGACGGCGGCACGCCGACCTTCTGCCGCGGCTGGGGAAGGCTACCGTTTGACACCTCTTGCCCCGACATCACAGCGCATGTCCTCCGCGCGGCGGAGGCCTGGACGGCGCTCGATGCGGCGGGGCAGTCGCCACGTGCGACTCGCGCCCTCGCCGCCGCGCGCCGGTATCTCGCCAGCACGCAGCGGGCCGACGGCGCTTGGTGGCCGCTGTGGTTTGGGAACCAAGCCCACCCCGAGCAGGCCAATCCCGCGTACGGGACAGGGAAGGTCGTGCGGGCGACGCTCGACCGCCGTGGCGTTGAGTGGCTTCTCGCCGCGCAAGGCCCTGATGGCGGGATCGCGAGTGCACCGGGGATCGGGGCGACGATCGAGGAGACGGCCGTGGCCGTGGAAGCCTTGGCCGAAGTGGCCGAGCACGCGGCCGATCGCGAGCTTGCCGACCGGGCGCTGGTGGCCGTCGGCCGCGGTCTTGAATGGCTGATCGCGCACACCGACGGCGGAAACGTTTTCCCTGCCGCGCCAATCGGGCTCTACTTCGCGAAGCTCTGGTACGACGAGGCGCTCTATCCGCTCGCCTTCACGGTGACGGCCTTCGAGCGGGCGGCAGGATTGCTCGAGGCTCCGGCTCGCCAGCCAGCAACTCCTCCGCGCACCACGTGACGTTGCCAGCGAGGGGTTGCGTGCCCCGTCAGCGCAGGTCGACGCGCGGAGGCCGGGCGGGGCCCGTATTGGCGATGACGGCTTCGGCTAACGCATGCATCGCGGCCTGCCAGTCCGCGGCGGTTGTGTCGGGGCCGGCGGAGAAGCGCACCATGCCGGCGGGTGCCCCGGGAGCGAGGCCGAGGGATGGGGCGATCGCGGCGACGACCCGCGCTGCCGAGGCGGCGCCCGAGCTGCACGCCGAGCCGGTGGAGGCTTCGATGCCAGCCCGGTCGAGGGCGGCGACGAGCTTTCGAGAGTCGGCTCCGGGGATGAGGATCGCGAGGGTGTTCCAAAGTCGCTCGGCGTTGCCGCTGACGATGATTCCAGCGGGGAGGCGCTCGCGGAGCAGTTGAATAGCGGCGTCGCGGTGGGCGGCGCCCTGCTTGGCGATGGTGGGGAGATCGCGCTCCCGCACCTCCAGCGCCGCCACCATTCCGGCGATGCCGGGGAGGTTTTCGGTGCCGGCGTGTTGGCCCTGTTCCTGCGGGCCGCCGAGATCACCGCGAAAGCGGGTGCTGGCCGGCACGAGCAGAAACCCGACGCCGCGCGGGCCGCCAAACTTGTGGCCGCTCCCGGTCACCCAGTCACAGGCAGCGAGCCCGGCTGCGGGGAGCTTGCCGAGCCACTGGGAAGCATCGGTGTGGAAGGGGATGTGGCGGTCGCGACAGAGGCTGGCAAGTTCGGACCACGGTTGAAGGACGCCGCTCTCATTGCTCGCGGCCATCACCGAGACAACCGCAATCGCGCGGCCGCCGTGGGCATCGAGGGCATGGGAAAGCGCCTCTGGCGTGACGACTCCCTCCGAGTCGACGCTGGTTTCGTGGACGCGGCCCGGGAAGGCAGCGCGGATCGCCACGTCGACGGCGGGGTGCTCGAGAGGGGAGAGGATGGCGACGGCGTCGGAAGGGGCCGAGGTGGAAAGGTGTCGGGCGAAGAGGTTGTTGGCAGCGGTGGCGCCCGCCGTAAAAAGGATCCGGCCGGGATCGTTGCAGTTGAGCAGGTCGGCGAGTCGTTCGCGGCAATCGGCGAGAAGGTCGCGGGCCGCCGTGGCCTGGCCGTAAAGGCTCGACGGATTGGCCCAGAAGCGATCGGCGGCCTCGAGCCAGGCGGCGCGGGCAGCGGGATCGAGCGGCGCGGTGGCGTTGTGGTCGAAGTATGGCACGTTGGTGGAAACACGGGAGCGTGCAAGCCGCCCCCACTTGCGAGCCCACCCTCGCAGGAGCCTTCTCCCACGGATTCATGTTCGGGAGCCCCGTACACGGAGCCCAGCCTCAGCGAAGGGCGGTTATCTCTGCAATCCAAGCTTACGCCACAACCAATTCGCCGGAAATGCCAGGACACCTTGACGGGCCAGTATCAGCGACGGGCGATGGCGAAGGGCGTATCCGACGTGCATCGCGTAAACCCTGACCAGCTCGCGGAGCTTCACTTCGCCGCTCCGCACCTGCCCCATCGCCGAGCGGAAGATATCGTGCAGCGACGGCCACATGAACGCGTACAGCTTGCCAGCCACCGGCCTGATCACCGGGTGCCGGAGGAGGACCAGCACCTGATCGAGATACTCGAGGCGGCTCCAACGCGCGATCGGCCTCCACTCAATGATCGGCTGACTCGACACCACGACCGGCGATCGACCCTCGATGACGCTGATGAAGAGGGGGATGGTTTGCGACGAACAGGTGTAGGCGTACACGACAAAGTCTTCCAGATGGCTCCGGAAATGGCTGGTCCTCCAGATCGTGCCCGTGATGAAGAGCGCATCACCGAACCTGGTCGCCGCCGTAAACGACTTCAGGTCCCGGCAGATCACCGGTTCGGCGTGAGGCGATTTAAACCAATGATTGAACACGGCGGCATTGGCGGCCGATTCATCGCATAACCGGATTGCCTCTTCGATCCGGGCCCGCGTTTCCGGGATGAGAATGTCATCGTCCCCGAGAATCCACAGCCACTCCGTGGCGATGTTCTGGAGACCGACAACAATGTTCCCAACAATTCCGATGTTGGTCCGGTTTTCCCGCACCGTAAGCGGGCCCGAAAAAAGCGACCGATCAATCTCCGCGGCCGAATGCTTTCCCGGATTTACCTGAACGTGGACTGAGACATCACTCCCCCACAGCGCCTCGATTTCGCGGAGACGACCGTTCACCTCGTGGGGACGGTCAAACGTCGGGATGAGGATCGTGAGCGTCGGAGTTGGTGTCGTGCTTGATGCCATGGTGTCAATCCATCTCCTGCAACGACGCGATCCCACCCCTGAAATCGAGCGGCGACTGTTTCCGAAAGAGCCGAGCGGCCCGTGGGCGCGACATCTTCATGCCGCCCCCCCGCCGAGCACGTCGAGCATCGAGACGAATTGCCCGGCATCGTAACCAAACCGCTCCTGGACTTCAGCCACGATTTCCTGGAAGTAGCCAAAGCTGAACACCAGCACCAGATCCGCGCGTTGCCTGCCAAGTTCGTCGATCCCAAACACTTCCAGGTGCGACTTTGGCGAGAACAGACCGGATCCCTTGGGATTCTTGTCGATCATGGCGGAGAGCATGGCATGGTTTTCAAGCGCCGCAACCGTCATCACACCACGGCCACCGGCCCCATAGGCCACGATCCGCTTCCCCTGATGAAGCGCCAGCCAAGCGTCGAGCCTTCCGATCGCCTCCGAGACACTTCCTTGGATCGATCCCAGCGCGGCGAGTTCAGCGGCAACGTCCAACGTCTCTCCCTCGAGCGCAGCCTCCGGGGCCTTGCGCGCGACCACGAGCAGGGAATTGCCCCTCTTCACGGCCTCATCAAGGAGCGTGAACGTCTCCACCTCGAATCCGTGGCGACGCAGCAGGGAAGCGATCGTGCGCTCATTCAGATAGGTGTAGTGCTCGTGCTCGAACAGGCAAAACTCATCCCGCCGGCGGATCAGATCGAGGTCGTGGACCTCGATGACGAGCACCCCGTTCGGCTTCAGCATGATATGGATGCCGCGGAGGACCTCGCCCGGATTCGGCAGGTGGTCGAACGTGTAGCTCGTCACGATCGCGTCAAACGACTCCTCCCCGAGAGCAACACGGCCGCGCTCACTTCCATCGAAGAATCCCTGGATGGTCCTGATGCCCTGAGCGTTGGCATGATCGGCAAGCTTGAGCGAGGGCTCCACTCCCACCACCCGACAGCCGAGCCGCTGGAACTCCTGCAACTGTTCCCCGGTGCCACTCCCGATCTCGAGCACGACAGGCTGCGGGATACCCTCGAAGCATCGCTGCTGGATTCCGCAGGCCAGGGCCTTCATGAACCCACGGGCGAAGCCCGACGACTGCACCGAATAGGTGTAGTCGTGGTAGTAGTCGCTCATGTCGGTGTCGTGGACATTCTGCACCGAGCCGCAGGCCTCGCAGGCGACGATCTCGATGTCGGCGAGAAACTCTGCCCCGATCCGCTCCTTCGCCACAAACTCATCGGTGAATGGCATGTCCGGCAGCAGGATCACCGGCACAAAACGCCTGTCGCCGCATATCCGGCACGCCGCTATCCGCTGTTGTTTGATCGTCATTGGCACTTTCTCCCCCTCATGACAGACAGCCGTGTGCAGTCGACACAGAGCCGCCACGGCGTTGATCGAATCGTCCCGCGGGCGTCACGCCCCGCCCTCGTCCAACGATGCCTCGAACTCGCTCCCCCTGGTGACGGCCCTTGCGATGGCACTGGCGTCCACCCCGGCTCGTTGCCTGAGGACAGCCTGTGATCCGCACACCGCCTCGAGCGATTCGGGGAGGCACAGCGAACGAAGGTCGCCGTGGGCCCCGAACTGTGATCGGATCATCTCCCCGAGTCCGCCGGCCGCCACATGCTCCTCGAGCGTGATGATGCGGCTGTATCG
>Ga0114959_10002239_pt1 | contig 16160 bp, 8 predicted proteins | sample C_130625_EF_Meta_FD_87317 | JGI IMG/M metagenome (GOLD analysis project Ga0114959, IMG submission 87317) | Freshwater microbial communities from Lake Croche, Canada to study carbon cycling - C_130625_EF_MetaG | ecosystem: Environmental > Aquatic > Freshwater > Lake | place: Lake Croche, Canada...
ACTGTTAGCACACCGTTATCATATACAACACCGCTAGCTCGTATTAGTAAATCTGTAAATCTATATACATTCCAACTGGCACCTTCAAAAGAGCACCATACATACTGTCCTTCTGACAGTTGTGAAATATCTATATTGGTGATATCATCTATAGTTTTTAAACTAAATTTTACATCAGCAGGATTCACATAACCTGCATTTCTTAGCAACGGCGTTAGATTTGTTGATGTTGGAAACGGAGACGACTCATAGCCTAGGTTTAACATAGATGTCGTTTGGCGTCTGTTGAATAACAAAATTACTAATATTGTTATCTTTTCTATTCACCAATGCATAGCCTTGAGGATTATTTTTAAATAATGTCTCATCTAATACGATTTCAAAATCTTCGAAAGCATCGCTTGCGCCGTATCGACCAACCCGCAACGCCCATTCTTCGTAAAATGTTAAACTATCCACTTTGTCTACATTTAATGCACCAAACAAATGATTTAGAACATTTCGTGTTCCTTTTTCACGTATCATTCCTTGATAAAATTTAAATTCGCTTACAGGGTCTTGGATTATGTTGTGAAGATATTGTCTTGACTGATATCCAATTAAGTGCTGTGCAAACTGTTGGTATTGTGAATTAAAATTATCTACGTTTAAACTATAAAAATCTGTAAATTGTGTTGCAGAATTTGTCCAGTTTGGAAGCAGTTCAGAGCTGGGTGCTTTACTACGTTTGTTCCAATAAGATGCTATGAAAGAACTGGTACCGGCTAAACCACTATTTGCAGTATAATAATTACCTTGGTAGTAAACAATATCACCTAAATTATAATCTGTATAAGGTTGCCAGTTGAAAACTTTGGCAGAGTCAAATATAAATCCTGGAATATCTAAACCACCATACCAACCACTAGTTACATATCCAGATACCTTGATACGGTCTCTTCGATATCCGCTAGTAGGACTATAGATGACATCGTTGAATATATCAGTGTTGTCTATTATAACTACATGCTCATTTTGTATTAGATAGAATGTAGCACCATAAATTCCATCGGTAGTTCGTGGACTATACGTAACGACATTTCCGTCTCTGTACGAATCCAATTCTGTAGGTTTTATAGTTGATCCATCAACTTTAAAAAATTCGTAATTATTAAAAATATTAGTAATATCATCAACAACTGTGAGATTAGTTTTAAACGATACACCATTCGCCGAAGGGCTCAAACTTATGACACTTCCACCAACATTTGATAAACCGGCTAGTAATGTCCATTGATCTACATCAAAAACAGGATTAACAGGTAGATTGAACGCGGCAGTGTAATATGATCCGTCATGACGCACTATGGTGCCGTAAGTATAAGGCTGGCTTGGTAGCCAATCGCTCCAATACTGTTGACCTGTAGACCAATTTTGTGTAGTCCAGAACATAAACTCTTTAGCACTGGTTTGCCAGTTTGCAACTACGGCTAAGTTGTTATTAAATTCTTCAAATACAAATCCCTGATCCATTAACCATTGCTCGTAACCTAAAAGAAAATCAACAACTTCTTGAATAGTGGCAAATACGGTACCGTACGGTGCTGTAAGTTCTGTACTTTTATCCCAATGTGTTCTAAAATAAGCATTTGCACCGCCGACTATGGGCAAGTTATCGATTTTTGTAAAACTAGTGGCTGCGAAAGATGTGCCGGCAACAATGTTTGTCTTGGCAATATAAAAGGCACTTGCATATTTTACAATCTGCCCGGAGATGTACTGTTGATTTGGTGTCCAATCAACAAAGCTATCGCTGATTCCGCCAACATTTACCAGTCTTCCAGAAGAAAAATAATCGTAATATTTAAAATAAGGTTGTGAATTGCTGTAACCTTTAATTTCAAACCCCGTTGATAGCTTGGTAATTACCACACCACTATATGTTAATTTTGTCACAGGACTTGAACTATTCAAAAACACACTATAACTTTCCGTAGGAATAAACACGTTACCCGTTGCTAGTGGTGTTTTAGATTCTAACAACAAGCTAAATTGATTTTGATTGGTGAATGCACTCAGTCTATAGCTTAGTCGAGGTATTAAATTTTGTAAATCACTTTTGTATGCATTAAAACTATCTAAGTTATTGCTAAAAATTAAATTGGTAATTAAATTTACTACATAATTAATAATACCCGCAGTTTGTGTACGAACTGCGTCTGCGTAGATATTAGGAACAACTAGATCTGCAGGGCGAATTCTTAAATTTGTATCTTTATAAACAAGTTGTCCTGCCTTGTTACGTACAATTCTCGATCTATCCAATAACAGTCCAAAAGTATTTGCAGGAGTCAACAACATACTTGCAATTAACACACTGAACGGATAATAACTGCTCCTACGCCAGGCTGCCTCAACCGGGCCCACATCGCCAAATACGAAATTATTATCAATATTCTGTGTAATTGTGCCTTGGGCCAATCCGGATACTAGCGGACTTTTTAAATTACCCGAGCTATCGACTGGAATATGTTTTAATAAAAACGGTCTTTTGTATTTTGCAAGTGTATATGCAGGTATACCCGGCTGTCTTACTATACCGTTAGCGAGGTCAGTCCATAGGATTAAATTATCACTAGTGTACGGTGACGGCCCGTATACTCCAGTCCACCAAGTTGGCTCTACACTGAACCCTAACATTTCCCAAGGACATTGATTTGGACGATCTGTATCTAAAATATATCGATATATGCCGCGCCAGTAGGCTGGTATTACTGTCTGAGTCGGCGACTTGTTATTAGAATAATTGTAAGTAAAGCTGTTTGTTCTATCAAACGAGATGTGTTGTGAAAAATCAACACCTACTAAACCTGCCCATTGGTAGAAGTAAGGTGCCAATACTTGATTGAATTCGTCTAACGTATAATCTTGAGTGCGAATATAAGAAGGAAGGATATCGTTAATATCAAAAATATTTGGATCGTATGCAACTTTGATGTTGTTATATATTCTTATTTCTAATTCTAGTAACAACTCATCTCTATAATCGCCGTAGCATAATATTTGACTTCCATCATGCCCTTGTATCATTTGTAAAGGAGTTATTAAAGATGTATCTGTATAAATCTGTGGAACAAACTTTGGCCATAACCCTAATTTTGTCGGTGTTTCTGGAACATAACATCCGTCTGTATTATCATATTCAATAGTTGTGATAATATCGCCTGTAGCCAATGCTACAGCAGATTGTATAGTAATAAATCCCTGACTATTAAATACATAATCTCTTTCATATATTAATTGGATTTTTTTGCCGGTCAGTGTAGTTGTATGATAAACACTTACAGCTTTATTAGACAGGTTATCCAAAGAAAATACAGAAGACAATGGATAATTTTTAATCCTGTAATCCACTACGGTTAAATCTGTTACTATACTTGCACCATATGGTACCATATCGCTAAAATAATACGGAGCAGTTTTAGGTTTATTTTCATTTAGCTTTTGAAGAACTAAATCCACATGAGTAATTGTATCTGTGTTTAATCCTAACGATCCAGATATTTCTATAAAATTACGTTTGAAAGACCCATAGTCATTTCTACTACGTTCGATAGCCTTAACAATGTTATGAGATTCCGATGTGATATGGTATTGGCTAAGACTGCCTGGACCGCTGTGTTGTACAAACTTTGTACCGTAAGCAGTTATATTTCCTAAATCTCTCAAATTGCCCGCGCCTGGAAACACTCCCACAAATGTAGAAATATTTTCAATCATTGATTCCACATGATCGCTAACTTCGCCCAGTGTAAAATCTATCATGGCATCGTTTAACGGATTATTTTGTAAATTCAAAGGAATCTCATAGTACCCGTTACTATTGATTGGTTGTGACGAGTAGGCTTTGATAGTTAAAATATCAGTAAGTGCAATAGGAGTTTTTAGCAAAACTGATTTGTAAACCGAAGTGGTAACTATCGAATACTTAGAAGATTGCAAATAAATGCCATTGACATAGACTTTTATTACCAAATCTGCTAGATTGTTGATGTCATCAAATGTATCAATATTAAAATTGTTCGTTTGATTGGAATCTTTATAAATTCTAATAGCGGCTTGTACTGCTGTAGCTTTAGAAACTTGCCAACCATTGAGATACTGAGTGATACCTGCATACGTTTTACTCAGTAAGTAACCTGCCGATGTGTTTTTAGTGATGACATTGGTTCCTACTTTGTATTGGAATTTGTCAGACGCTAGATTAAAACTAAAGACGATATCGCCGATATTATTAACATTTTGATAGCTTAATGGAAATCCTAATACTGTATCCTTAGACCCCGTAGATGAAACTTTATAACAAAATAAGCCGGTGCCAGTAAATGTTGAACCATTATATACAGATGTATCTGAATAACTGACACCGTTACTGTCTACGATATCAAACAACGGTGCTTGATTGATGGTTGTCTTTAGCTGGCCTTTGACCCATGCAGATCCGTTGTACCAATACATCGAACTTTGATTTTTAAATCCTTTTAGGATAATGGTAGACTGGTTTAATTCAGGTGTGGCAACTTCAGTTAAATGTATTTGTCCGTACCCGCTAATATTAATGAAACTTACTTCAAAAATTTTGCCGAATACCAGCGGGTCTGTATCAGCTGTGAATAGAACACGATACCCCGGTGCTAAACTTACACCGTCTATGTTATATCCTCGTGATCCTTCTATTAGAGAAAATACATCAGTTGTAAAATCATCTACCAAATGTGTGTCAGAGATAGAGGTTGTACCTAAATTATATAATTTTAAATCTGCTTCAAATTCGATTATCGGTCTATTAGCTCTGGCAGACTGATCTAGGCTAGACGCAATGTTATTGTATTTTGCGCTGATATCGATAACATCCTTGTGGAACCAACGATTGTATCGACTCCACGGATTATGATCTCGGCTTGAACGATTGATTACTACGTAATCTTTAAGAGAACTAAATCCCGTAGCATCGTCGAACGGATACTGATCAAACGGGGTAGCGTCAAATAATATGTTTTGACTTGTGGTATATGGGCTTACTATTTCTAATAATTTTTCTGGTACTAGTTTGATGGCAACTCCGGCGCCTTCAACATAATATAATCCCGATGCATAACTGGCTGGGGTCACATTGCCATTAAATTTTAATTTCATTCCGTTACTAAGGAATGTTCCATCAGATAGCATGTAACTTTTTTTACCAAGCAAATCCTTGTCTATATCCAACACACTCGCATCGGTGATATCATGAATCTCGATTGCGCCGCCTAAATTTATATCTGTTTCACTTTGATAAAACAGAATAGAAGGAGCATTTGTCGGCACTGTAAATACCAGTGTACCTGATTCGATACCATAATCGCTGATGTCCGATGTTATGTACCTATCTGTAATTCCAATGCTACGTGCAGTCTTGATGCTAAAAGGATTGCCTTCGCTAGAAATCTCAAAAACGTAAGTTTGCCCTCTATAGAGTTTTAATATAGGATTAGGTGCCAATCCGTCAGGTATAAAAATATACTGATTAGCATTGCCAGCCGATTCAACACCAACGGTATATGTACTTTCTATATTGATCGGTTGTCCGTAAATGTTGATAGGTTCAGGGCCGTACGGTAGCCAGTAGTAATTTTGAAAGTTTACAAACTTGTCCCAGTCGATATGTGGATCCCAAGAATAAAATTCTTGTTTGTTAAGTCTGTCGTGCTTTGTTGTGTTTGCGCCAAATACTCCCAATTGATTAATGTAATCTTGATAGTCTTTGAAAAAAGTTATATTACCCAACGAATCTTTAGCAGTAAGTCCTGGCTCTAATTGATAATTTTGTCGTGTATCGTTAGCAGACTTAACATAAACATCAGTACCTTTTGCGGCCTTGGCATTTTTTCTTCCTATGAAACCGCTAGTTTTGGTCAATGTACCTGGTTGATACAACTGATCTATTGTAGATTGTAGGAACTTTTTGTTTGCAGGGGTTTGATAAAAATCTGGTAGGAAATTTATACCAAGGCTGGGTTTACCAGTTGGATTATTTTCGTTAGCCATTAACTATTTGCTCCGTAATTTGCGCTGGTAATTTGTTGACTAGTAACCAATGATGCCAGCCCAGTGCCTGTAACTGTTTTTAAATTTGTGTTTGTAAGGCCTGCTACAACCACAATATCGGTTGTGGTAGCGCAACTTAAGAATATACCATTGCTTGGACATTTGATTTCAAACAAACTACCAAAATACTGTCCTGTTTGATTTGGAACAATGACTAGACTAATTATATCTGGTGATAACTGTTGCATTACGTAGGTAGATAACTCTGTGAAATAAAACGTATCTCCAAAATTCCAATTTTCCAAAGCAAAAAACTGATTTATTGCAGTTAATATTCTAGCTTGTACATTAGCATTAGATACTGTAGAGCTAGGATTAATCATTACTTCAAATGTGGCTTGTAAGCTGGGATCAGATTGTTTACCAAATAACAATACATAATTTACTGGATGATATATTACTTCATCGCTTATGGATTTTATAAGATCCAATTTACCTGATAATAAATTATTCAACGCATCTGAGCTTGGAGGCAATGGTTCTGCTCCGACTCCTTTGGCAGAGACCCATTGACGGTACGCTGTATCATAACTGTTAGTTAACACATAGATATCTATGATATTGCTAGAGCTAGGATCAATTCTTGCATTGTAATCTGCACTATGTGTATATTGGAATCTTATTTTGTCGCGTCCCGAATAAACTCTATAATCTAAAGTTGGACTATACGATCCAGTACTTGCAATATACTGGACTACTGTTTGAGTGTCAATAAAATAAAAATACTGTCCGTCCTTCCATTTAGTAAGAGGATAAATTAATCCTTCTGTAGCTAAAATAACTACAGGGCCTGTGGTAGGGTTGTTATAAACATATCGATAATCTTCTTGACCAACGGATATGATATATTTTTTCTGTACAATAAATTTATTTTCGAGAGGAGCCACTGTAGGAGCCACAAAATCTAAAAATAATTGAGGATTATCTACTACTCCGGTATTGAACGGATCCGCAAATGTAATTACTATTTTCTTAGGATCAATATATCCATCAGCACCAACATATTCTGACACAATTTCCCATTGCAAATCTGTTGTAAAATTACTAGTAACACCGGGTTGTGTATTAACATTTAAAATTTTAATATAATCAACAATGGTTTTACTTGATACTTTGTCATAAATTTTGTTTGTGGTATCAAAATAAAATATAACTTCTTTGTCACTTTCAAAAATATATCTTGTAGAACGTTGTGTTATAGTATATGTTTGTGTGTTAGTTGTAAACAATAAGAACCAGCTGGCATCTAGTTGTGCATTTGCATTGTTTCCTTGATAATTTAAACTAAAATTGCCAGAAGAGTTAATATTACTTGAATAAATTATCTGCCAACTTTGTGTTGGAGCATCATATCTTAATCCAAACGCACTGTTTGCAGAAATTAGATCAATCATCTGAGCTTTTATACTAGATGTTAGTGTGGTTGAAAACTGTGGAACAATTTGTGTTAATACGGGTGCCACTATTCCTGTTCTAGTGACTAAATTAGGAATAGATTTACTTAAAGTTATAGGGCCAAAGCCAGTGGATAATTTACCTGTACCTGAAGCAGTACCATCGCCCGCAATAGCAACAACGCCGGCCCACATGTACAATGTACCGTTTACAGGCACCGATCCGGTATATGCTGTTAATTCGTTATTCTTTATTGTGTTGAAATAATAACCAAGTGGTGCTACAAATTTCACTAACGAACCCACTGTTACATATAACAAATCAGTTAGTGTGTAAGAACCCACCGGGTATGGAGTTGCTCCTGTTGTGCCGCCAACGTAACCAGTACTACTATTGCTATCAGTGGTTATGCTGTACCATGCAACATTCAAGCTGGTTGTAATATAGCTAATAAAATTTTGATAAAAGAAATTTCTAAGATTAGGATCTTCTAAAATAGGTGTCACAACATTGTCAAGAACACCCTGGATGTCTGTTGTTGTCAAATAGGTAAATGTCGTACCTGATGTATAATCTTGTCGATAGATAATTCCGTCATCTGCAAACAAGTTAGTACTGGAATATTTGCCTGTTGGATCTGTTAGATCAAAATATCTACTAATACCGCTACTGGTTCTGTTAATAGCTTTTACTTTTGCCACTTGCAAACTTGCAGACAATGGACTTATGTTGTAGTCCTCGCCAGTTATCATACGGTTTTGTGTGTAGTATGTCTGCGGAGCATTTTGTTTGATACTTGCATTAGACTCAGCTGATGTTGCATTAGCCACCGATGTTGCCAAAGATAATGTAATCACTAGTGTTTCATTTCCGCCGGCGGAATTAAGATAAGGTATGGTTATAGAAATATTATTGATATCTGTTGGATTAACCGCATAGGACAAATTGTTAGATACTCTATAGTATGCTTTGAAAGTACCCAACGGTATTTTACCAAAGACTCCGTCAGCAAAATTTAAAGAGATCGTATCGTTTACTCGTGTGGTAACACTGTAAACTGTGCTTGTATTTTGATTTAAATTATTATAGATAATGTTGTTGCCGGTCAATGCAGGAATTTTAGTCCATAATGTATCTTCTAACCCATTTTGATTCAGCTGCCATAGCCACACATCCGAATCATTAATGTTTTGTGCATCGATATTAACAACTTCATTGGTAGTGGGGTTAGTAACTGTGAATGTTCCCTGATTCAACGAACCTTGTACAAATCTGAAGAAAAATCCAGTAGTAGGACTGCCTGCACCGTAGCCATCGTCGAGATAAACACAGGCAATACTATTTCCTGCTTTTGGAGTTTCTTCGTATATGTAATCTTGTCCTGCAAATGCAGTACTTACTATTTCAAAAGGCATGCCTCGTCCGGCCACGTTGGCTGTAAAACTAAAGACTGGTATATTTGTATTAGTGGCATTGAACCTATATTGTGCGGTTGGTATATTGTAAACTGTTGCGGAGTCAATGGGGTTGCCAAATTGCTGAGTTTGAGGCAGGGCCGCATTTAGCACTCTAATAAATTGATCGTACCAATTGGTATTACTGGCATCATTCCATGCAATAGTTTGTCCGGATAGATTTCTACCGTTGCTATCGGTAACATTTTCTGTTGTGGTAACTGTGCCAACCTTTAATAATCCGCTGGCACTAGTACTTCTACTAGGAACATAACTAACTAATTGTGAAAGATTCAACAAACTACTACGACGTTCAGCTGTTTCAATAAAGTTTTCTCTAGCATTTAGGTCCACCCGGAATGCAATGCTTTGCCCAACAAATGCAATCAAATCAATAAGGGCCAAATACTCACTGCTTTCAACATAATCGTTAAAATCTTCAGGAAAATTAACGCGAATATAATCTATCATAGTTCGACGTAAATTTTCAAAATCATAACTGGTAAAATCAGCATTGGTAAATGTCTGATAGATTTTTTTCCAGTCTTCTGATAATAAAAGATTGTTCTGTCTTGTGGTTGAACTCATGATTTTTCCTAGTAGCAGTATTTATTGAATAAAATTAAGTGCATAGTTAATTACTGCTTCAATGAAGTGGCGAGTAACCCTACTTTCTGATCAAAGTGTATCCTTAAATTTTCACTTAAATTATAGGTCACGTATGCCAACGTCATCTCCAACTGTAAACCAGTCTCATATTGTGTTATGACAACATTACTGGCTTGTATTCTAGGATCTGCGTTTACTATAGCGTTGATATTTTGCAATAACAAGTCCTTGACTTGTGGTGTTAATGGCTCAAATAACAAGTCCCAAATAACACATCCATATTCTGGATCCATCAGTTTCTCACCTTGACGCACATAAAAACTGTTTAGCAAGTCTTGCTTGATCAGTTCAAAATCATACAACGCAAAATTCTTACTGTTTTTGTTAACTGTACTAAAACCTCTATATTTTCTAGCGATCGGAACAGCAGGATTACCCGTACCAGGTATTGTTGTTCTGTTATAAAGTGATGTTGCCATAATCTTTCCTTATGCTTTCTGGGCTTTTTCTGGGCCTAGTATGAAATCAAATGTATCCGTTGCTGTAGTATACTTGAGATAGTACTCAGGTGATGTTTTTGTGCCATTAGTAAAAATAACAGGCGAAGTCACTTCTCTATCAGTTTTTATTGATGTCATAGATAATGGATCTAAATTTTCGTGTTGAGGCCAAGGTTCAACGTTTGGTATACGTTTCATTATACTGGTTATCTTGTCTAGTTCTTTCGAATAGGTATTGCTAAATGTTGTTAGGGGTATTGGTGCAGTCGTTAATGCAGAAGGTGCAGCCGGACCATTTTCTCCTATTGTGGTTGCAGTCAACAATATGTTGTTTGTGCTTTTTAGATTGGTATTCAAACTGGTCAAATTGATAGATGCTGTGGTTTCTACATTTAAGTTTTTTAATACATTGATATAATCGCCAGTCACTTTTACTTTGTAGTTTCCGCCAGCAATAAAATTAAAGTCACCAACGGATTCTACTTGAGTTCGTGTTGTAGACTTCATGTTGATATTGCGACCAGCTTCCATGTTGATATCACGATCAGCATAAAAATTCATATCAGCTTTGGTATGCACACTGATACTATCAGCGGCAAAGATATCAATTTTTCCATTACTGGTTAATTCAATCCACGCAGTGCCTCGAGAATTACCAATGTAGATCAAATCCTCACTATTGTGTAAAAGTATTTGGTGACCAGTGCGTGTTCGTATACGCACTAATTCGTTGTGCGGAATTGTGGGATCGCCGAGGGTTGGCTCGCCACCTTCCACTGATGCATATTCTGGTGGGCCTGCTTTGTCACCTCCGGCGGGTAGTTTTCGTCTAAAATTATCGTCGCCATCATCCATTACAAATGTGGTGCCGCCCAGCCTGCTAATATTAGCTACTTTTTGTGGCAATGTTCCTATCTTACCGGTTGGAGCATTTGGTCTTCTATCAACCGGTCCAGGTGTACTGATACCAAATACAGTGCTTGGTGTTTCACGTCTGGCACTGCTGGTTGTGATCCCGCGGACATCGTCTATCAACAATCCTTGTAATTTTAAAACATCGGCAAATAAACTTTTAGGTTTTGCAATCTGAGTAAAGTTTTTAGGAGCATTAGAACTAGACTCAAGCACTACTTTATTAACTTCAGCAGCCGGCGCTCTTACACCGTCATTCTCTACTGTGAACGCAGTAGCAGCCATGCCAGGAGTCATGAAATTTGCACCAGTGTCTGGCACACATCCTATCCAATATCCCCTTGCGGCGTCACCATTTATAAAAATTACAATTACTAATGTGCCTGGGTCGGGTGGAACAAACCACATACCGTAACTTTTCTGTGTGTCATCGTACTTGTTATTTTTAGTTACATAATCACTGCCGGTTTGTCCAGCAAATGGCATCATGGCTTTGACTTGGAATACTTCGCCGGAAAAATTGCTGTTACCAACTTCTCTTAGGATTCGTACTTTTAAGCCGCCGCCATAATCAGGATCGGTATGGCCTACCACTTCTGCAAGTCGAGGTGTTTCAGGAGCAGGTTGTCGAGGTTTAGTTGCCGAGTCTAGTGACATTAGGTGCCCTCGCCCCAGCCGTTGTTTGGTATTTCGGTCTCAGAGGTCAAACGTGTTCCTTCTTTTTTATACTCCACATCCTGTCCAGGTCTTCTATAGCCAGATAGTTGCTGTGTAAATGAACCGTCCTTGAAAGTACTAACTACCTTTAATAATTTATAAAACCCTTTGAACATATTTGTTGTTTGTGTTTTTCTAAAATCATATAATCCAGTAGATTGTGCAATGTCTGTAGGCGATTTAATATTGATTACTATATCCGATTCACTAGATTGAAAATCGATATCGCCCTTTTCTGTTATGTTTTGAGCAGTAGAAAAAATGGTATAGTTTCCCATTCCGCTGTTGGCAATATAATACGGATCTCCAACAATCTTCAAGTTTAAATTAACCATGTCATAAGGCGTGGTTAGTGCTTTCATCATTAATTTTGCGGCCACTACAAACTGATTTTCTGTGGGTGATCCTGTCATACCTTCCGTTTCGGTACTGATAGCATTATAACGACTTTGACTACCTTGAACCGAGCCACCTTGCAAGACCACATCACCCTTGTTAGCCACCACTATTTGTCCTTGTTTAGTTTTATCGGGGTTCACTGAACCGGTTTTGTTTTGTTTAAATGCATCCTGATTTCTTCCAAACTGGTCAAATGCAAACGCCGATATAAATCCATTTCTTATGGTAAGATCGAATGACAACACTTCTGTGTTCAATCCGGTATACAAGTATTCGTATCGTTTAGCAACACGTTTTTCTAATTCTTTTAAACCCGGTGCACCTGCGCCAGCTGCCAACATTTTGCTGTCGTGATAGCCGTATGGTAAAACCCTATACACTACTATCTTGGGAGTAAATCCTGTTCCACTCTTGTTAGCTTTACTAGGAACATGAAATACTTGGGTATCTATCCTCCACCAAGCTCGCATTCCGGCAGAATCATCTGCACCAGGTGCCATTGCATCCTTAGGGTACCCACTTTGTAGTATTACAGCATTGATAATCTGTTCTATTCTAATACCTTGCTTGAATTGAAATACACCTTTTTTAGGATCTATTTTATTGTCTGCTCGTCTAGTCTTGTTAATATCATTGTCCCATGTTAGTACATTCTCAGGAAATTCTTTGCTATTGCGAGCAAGATCAAAATTCATCAAGGCATAGCCGATAGGATTGAGCGCACTGTTTTGTTCGAGCGTGCCGTAACTCGATTCCGATATCTGTAGTTTTTTCTTTATCGACGCCAGTGTAGATACAGATGCAGTTTTTGGTATTCCTGCATCTGACCCGGATGCTCTTTCATCCGGAAATAAAATAAAAATTTGATCGGGCTCTACTTCGGTTTGTCTTTTTAATTCTTTGAGTTGACGATTTAATATAGTTTGTAGGCTTTTTTCACCGGACTGCAACATCTCCTGAACAGTTTCGCCTGCTATAAAAATATCAGATTTTACTGTTGCATACGTGTTATTAAATGCTTCGCCGTTTGTGATATAGCCTTTGACACTATATGTGGCTCCAGATGCTGACACTTTCATCTCAATACTAGTGATTTTGAAAGGTACATGTTTAGTTGTATTTGGAATATTAACTAATTGTCCAGTTTCTGTGTTGCCTCTAAAATCCACAGTAATTAAATATGCCGCATCATTATAGTTTGAATAACCTGCTTGGTATGCGGCCACTTGCATAATTGTAACAAATTGCCCCATACTATAGGGCTCTACCACAGTGAATTCAAGAGTTAACGTATTTGTATTACCTGTAAGTTTTTCAAATCCGTATTGGCCGTTTAGTGTCAACTGTGTCATAACAAAATCTAATTTGTATCCGCCAACTGCATTGAATCGATTTGCAGTATCAATACTGGCACTTTTGCAAATAAATCCTAGTTCTGGGGTTTTGCCAGTCTTATAACTTTCGTCGGGAAAATTGAGTTCGTTAGGTGTTAAGCAAGATAATCCTAACACGTAGTTATAACTGGCGAATCTACTTAATACATTGGGAATTGGTAGTTTACCAGTATATGATCCACCTGCAAGTTTTTTAATTCCTTTAAGGACATCTCCGGCAGCTGGGCCTGTTTGTGCAATGGTTGCCATTATTATATACCCAGTGCTGGTGTTAGTTCGCTAAGTTTGCAAATATAGATTTGTGTACCCGGTACAAAATCCAAAATAGGATCTTGCAACACATCAAGATTGCGTTGTATAAACACCCACCATAACGTTGAATCGCCGTAGAGATCGTGTGCTAATAAATCTGGTCGATAGGTGTATTGCGGTTGTATGGTATACAAAAAATCGTCAACATTGGAACTAACTGATCTGATATTCAAAATATCAAGGTATGTGTTAACTACAGGAGTAGTATGGTAGGGGCTAGTTTTGCTGTATGTTGCCATATTAAATATATCCTGGTCCGGTGTTCAAGTATCCACCTGTAACAAATCTATCAAGGCTGAATTTTTGTGCTGAATTTCTACTGTACATTGGCTGTAGTGTAACACTGAATGAACTCTTCGTTGGGACATAACTGTCACCTCCAGGTGTTTCTCCACCAATGCCAAACAACGAGCCTAATGCTGCCACTTGTCCTATTCCTCCGGCAAGTGCTCCTACATCGCTGGGTGAAATTCCAGCAATTCCGCCGTAACCACCAAATGCATCTGCAAGTCCGCCTATAGCATCTGTTACGCCTTGAACAGCACCGGCGGCACTGCCAACTACTGGAACACTGATATAATCACAATCTTTAGCCAGTGTGGTTGTAAAATTTGTTACGACAACAGGAATATTGTTAAACACATAATTTCCATATCCATTAAGATATACTATTGGAGGAGGATTGCCAGCCTTTGGATCATTTCCTACAAACATTTTGGTTAAGGATCTTAAATAGTGTATGGCCGCAATCCAGTAAAGACCCTGAGTTCGATCTTCAACATACATTGGGGCTGTAATAGTTATCTGTCCAGGTTCACTGTGTTGGTAAGCCTGAAAATTATAATTTGTATGAGTAAGATTAAGAGCCTGATACTTGGCTATTGATTGTGTTTGTACTTCTGGAGTATAAGGAAAAATCATACCGCCTGCATCACTTAACGGTTTCAATACAGGACTTGTTCTAAAACTGGGCCATGTTGGTAAACTTAACCGTACCCGCCATTCGTTTTCGCCTTCAAGGTCGGTAAATGCGGCCACTGCCGCATATAGATCTCCAGCAATTTCGCCGGCTCTTGGTAAATCAGCAAGTGAAAACCCGCCTGTTCTGATTGCGGATCCTAACTGGCTTACTGCACCCACTGCGGAAGTGGCGGCGCCTGCTAACTTGTTAACACTTGTACCAATATTTACTAAACCGCTTGCACCAGTAACTGCCATAATAATAATCCCCTTTTGGTGTATTATTTATTTGACTTTATTAACTACGTAGTTTATAATTAGACATTAGAGGACTCTAAGGATGATACCAACAACCCCCGTAAAAGTGAATTATCTAAACAACAAAGATATGTTGCTAGAAATACACAGAAGTAAAACAAGTTTTTGTAGCTTTACCAAACCTGAATATCACCAGTATGATATCATACTACCAAGCATAGATAAAATCAATATTCGAACAATAGCAGAGGCCAAGCGTAATCAAGCCAAACGTATCGGCGACCTAGCATACGCTACTCGCAAAAAAGCTGGCGAGAAAGTCAAACAGGCAGACTGTGAAGTTGACTACAAAAAGATCCAAAAGACAGACCTAGTATTTAGGATCATGACCTTTGATCACATTCCTTTGAACAATGTACGCAAAAAGAATCCCAAAAGTCTTGCCGACCATAGAGACAAAGTCAATTTCCCACCATTCCAACATTGGAAGTTTGATGATGAAACAGGCGGAACACTGATTTGTGTTGGTAAGAGTCACTGGAAAGGCGACTTGGAAAAGGGCAAGTTTGACAAGGATGCGGGCCAAATAACTAACACCTTGGCTCGTATGATGTTAAAATTATGTGAGAGGTACGCTACTCGCGGCAACGTTCGTGGCTACACATACAACGACGAGATGAAAGGTCAAGCCATTTTGCAATTAACACAAATAGGACTTCAATTTGATGAATCAAAATCAGACAACCCTTTTGCGTATTTTACTGCCGCTGTTACTAATAGTTTTGTACGTGTCATTAATATAGAAAAACGCAATCAGAACATCCGCGATGATATTCTAGAAATGAATGGTATGAACCCAAGTTATAGTAGAACTGGTGCTGGTGAACATGCGGCCGCTTTGAAACGTGCGGGGGAAGAAACTAGTGAGTAATCTGTTTAAAAAAGTTGCCTGTTTTACGGACATACATTTTGGATTGAAATCTAACAGCTCAGTACACAACCAAGACTGTGAAGATTTTGTAGACTGGTACATTGCTAAAGCAAAGGAGGAAGGTTGTGATACAGGTATCTTTATGGGTGATTGGCATCATAATCGCAATAGCCTTAATATCACTACGATGGAT
>Ga0114959_10002240_pt1 | contig 16157 bp, 9 predicted proteins | sample C_130625_EF_Meta_FD_87317 | JGI IMG/M metagenome (GOLD analysis project Ga0114959, IMG submission 87317) | Freshwater microbial communities from Lake Croche, Canada to study carbon cycling - C_130625_EF_MetaG | ecosystem: Environmental > Aquatic > Freshwater > Lake | place: Lake Croche, Canada...
GATCGAGGATGTTGTAGAGGGGCGCTCCGCCGCGCCGTGGCCGGCCGTCCCGGCCGACACACACCAATCCCGTGGCGTCCGTCTGGGCAGCGAGCCGGGCCTCGACGGCGAGGAGCGGGCCGTGACAAGCGATCGCCGGCACGAGCCGCAGTCCCTGGCGGCGATAGGTTCGGCAGAGGAGTTCGACGACGTCCTTCGGCACCGGATCGAACGGGGAGTCGAAGCTGCCCGTGCCATCCCAGCGCGGGGCCGCCGCGGCCCTCGACGATGGCCAGGCCGCCGCGCCGTCGGCAAACACGGTCACCATCGCCCCGGCCGCCCCCTGCGCCGCAAACCATTCCGCGCTCGTCCGGGCCGCGACGAGCGTCGTCCGCCAGTCGGCATGCATCCTGCCACCATCCGATTCGACGCGGAACGGCCCACCAAAGCCGTCGAGATCCGGCAAGCCGATGACGCCGTAGGTGGATCGGCGCGGAGCCTGAGCGTTCGGCATCGTCGTCGCCATGGGGAGATGGGCGGGGCCGGCGAGGATCCGCACCGTGCCGAAGGAGGCGGGGGTGCGCAGCGACCCGTTGCCGATCACGACCAGTGGCGCGCGCGTGTGAGGCCAGAAGGTGCAGGCATGGCGGCCAACGCCAGTTGATCCGGCTTGCCCCTCCACCGCGAATCCCCCCTGATACGTCGCCACCACACCGGGCCCCACCTGCTCGAGCACGGTGATGAACACGATCTCGTCGTCGGCGAGCGGATGATCGATCTCCAGCCGATGCGGTGCGCCGGGCACGACACCGGAAAGCTGGATCGCCTCCCAGGCTAACTCATCGGCCGATCGGGACGGCGGGAGTCGGAACAGGGCTCCCACGGGGTGCGACTCGAGCATCGAGTGCCCGGCCGGGAGCAGGCCGGTGAGCCTGGGGACGACCGACCCGACACCGGGGATCCGCGAGATCGACACCGACGGCAGCGGCACCTTCGGGATCGTGACCGGAAGGGAAACATGCGGCAGGCTCTGGGCCGCCTGGCGCCCCATCGACGGCAGGCGGCGGAGACGCTCCATGAGGCGTGGGCTGGTCGGGTCGAGCTCATAGAGCACCCGCCAATCCCCCTCGGCGCGCGGCCGTGGCGTGGTCGCCGTGACGGCGACGAGCTGCACCGTCCGCGAGGCCAGCGGCCGGGCCCAGCGGAGCCCTCCGCGCTCGGTGATCTCCAACATGACGTCGTACGCCCCTTCGCGCGGCGGCAGCGGCACGTCGACGGAGAGCGGATCGAAGCGCTGCGGGGGGCCCGACGGGCATTCCTCCCCGGGAAAAGGCGCCATTTCGTGGAGGAGATAGGAGCGGGTGTGGGTCTCGCCGCCGTCGGCGGTGTCGCGGACCTTCACCCGGAGTTCCACGGTTGCCCCTGCGGCTGCCCGTGGCGGCAGGAGCGGATCGATCCCGAATCGGACCGTCTCCCCCGGGGATCGCAGCGATCCGCCCCGAAGAGTGACGCGGATCTCATCCCCCGGGGCCCGGCGGATGGTGAGCCGGTTGGCAGCGTCGTCGAGGGAGTCGTGGGCCGAGGACTCGATCAGATCGGCGACGCGGTACTCGGCATGGCGGGCCTGATCGGACCGACCATCCGGCATCAGATCGACCACGACCCGCGCCGTCTGCCAGTCGGCAATGCCCAGTTCGACGCCATCGAGCGGGCATTCGGCCGGCTGATGAACGAACACCGTCCGACCGACGGCGTGGATCCGCGCGGCGGCGAGAGGATCGGCCGAGATCAACCGCCACGGAAGCGTCTCCCGATCCGCCTCGTCGCGGCTCGTCAATGCCTCCTCGGGCGGCGTCTGACCGACGACCCGGATCGTCCCCGACCAGCGCCGCGGCTTTCCCCCTCCCCAGATGACACGGATCGCCACCGTGGGCACCGTTGCAACGCCGTCCGTGCCCGCATCATTCCCCGAGGTGACCACGGGGAGCGGCGTCACGGCCTCCGCGAGCGTCGGAGGCGCGGCCATTCCCGGCATCGCCAGGATGACGATGACGACGGCAGCCAACAGCGCCGCCCCGAAGGAGGCGACGGTCGGCAGACGCGGGCTGGAAGGACGGTCGGGCATGGGCGCGGAGGGGCTTGGCACCGGGGGTCCGGGCGGACGGGCCGGGGAGGATAGCGGTCCACCGCAGGCCTCACCACCGCTGTTTCCTCGGCAGAAACACCCCTTTCGGCGGCTCCCCGGCCGGCCCCCGGGGGGCCCGACGACCGCCGGGTGGCTTTAGGCGGTCTCACCGGCCGGACCGAGGGGGGCCGTCCAGGCCCGGCGGTCGCCCACGCGCGCCGCCGCGGCGATCTCCCCCAGGGCGGCCATCACCTCCGGGCATCGGCTGCCGACATCGGCAACCTCGAAGAAGTCGTCGGGCTTGGCATGAAGCCGACGACGAGCTTCTGCGTCTGGGCCATCCTCCTCGAGATAAAGCCAGTGCGTCGTCACGACGGCCGTGCCTCCTGGCACGACGCAGATGACGCGGTCGCGCTCGTCGTGCGCCCAGCTGTCGAGCAGATCAGTTAGCGGCCGCGCCGGTTCCTCATCGGTGGCGGGGAGACGCGCGGGCAATCCGACGATCTCCCGGAGCGTCTCCCCGACATCGGCGGGCATGACGAGCCCTGGATAGCGTTGCCCGGCCATCCGCCCCCGGCCGTCGACGACCAGCGCCGGCAGGTGAAGGCTCTCGCCGAAGGGCCTCTCGGCACCGTCGCCATCGGGGAGGCCGACGAGGCCGTGCAGTCCCAGCGGCATTCCGCGAACACCGGCAAAACAGATCGTCCACGCCTCCGCTGCCGGCAGCTCCGGCGGGAGCGCGGCGAGGAGCTCACCGAGACACCGATCGAGAAGCGAGACCTGGGCCGCCAGCCGCTGGCGGTGCCCCATGACGAGATCGGGATCGGTGTCGGCGCCGATCCGCACGGACGGCACCGCGACACCTTCCGGCAGGGGTGGATCATCCGGATCGAGATACGGCTCACGGAACGACTCCGGCGCGTCCCAGGCAATTCCGAGGCTGCCGGCATGGACCCACACGATGCTCTGGTCGCCGCCGGCCAAGAGCCCGCGGGCCGCGGCGAACAACCGACCGAGATTCGTCTCCTCGGCTCGGCGCGACAAGCGGCGCGGCACGAGCGCGGGCACGACCGTCATCGACACCGCCCCGCCATCTCCCTCCGCAGCCCATCGTGCCGCGAAGGCGGGATCGTCGGTGACCAGCGCCGGGCGGAGGCCCGCCCGGGCTGCCGCGATGACAAGCGCGCCACCGAGGGCGTCGAGGGTTTGCCCCGGATCGAGCGTTGGAGCGATAAGGCGATCGAAGACGACGCCCCGGCCGGCAAGGGCATCGAGCGCGGGGGCCGACACCCACGTCGCTCCCCAGGCCGGGACGATCCAGGCCGGGAGGCGGTCGACAGTGACAAGGAGGAGCCGCGGGGGCATTCGCGAGCTCGGGGTTGTCTGGCTGGAAAGGAAAGGGTCAGCCGCCCGATGCGGCAGGTATGGCCGGACGCAAGCGAGCGAGGGCTTCGTTGCGGAACATCAGTGCCCGGTGGTGGGGGCGTCGTTTTGGTCACGCCCCTGGATGAGCGTCTTGAGCAGCGGCGTGGCCAGCGCCACGGCGACACCCACCCCAATCGACGTGACGACGAACAGGAAGAAGTAATCGGCCTGGCCACCGAAGTTCCACGGCAGCTTGATCTCGCCCCGTTCGACCGCCTCGACCTTCGCGGCGATCAGCCCACCGGCGAGATTGGCGACGAAGCTCGACACCAGCCACACCCCCATCAGCAGCGACACGAATCGCTTCGGCGCGACTTTCGTGACATACGACAGGCCGGTGGGAGAGAGACAGAGCTCGCCGACGGTGTGCCAGAAGTAGGTGAGGAAGATGAGCGCCATCGACGCCTTCGCCCCATCCTTCACCGACATTCCGGCCCAGACCATGAACAGATACCCGACGCCGAGGGAGATCAGCCCCAAGGCGATCTTCATCGGCTGGCTGGGATCGAGCCCATGCTTGCCGAGGCGCGTCCAGAGGCCGGCGAAGAGCGGGGCGAGCGTGAAGATCAGCCCGGCATTCACCGATTGGAACCAGGTCGCTGGAATCTCCCTGCCAAACAGGGTGCGGTTGGTGTTCTGCTCGGTGAAGACATTGATCGACGACCCGGCCTGCTCGAAGGCCATCCAGAAGAAGACATTGAAGGCCATGAAAAGGAAGATCGAGGCAGTGGGGCCACGATCCTCGGGCCGCTGGATGGAAACAAACCACACCACGAGCCCGAGGATTACCGCGGCGAGCACCGCCACGACCAGTGGCGAGAGGAGATCTGAGAAGGCGTTCAGGAAGCCGTAGTGGTAGGCGAGGCCGCAGAGGGCCCCGAGGATGAGGCTCGCGACGACAAAGAGCGGCGCGGACGCCCCGCGGCCATCAGGGGGCAGGCCGATGTCGGCGAGGTATCTCGGCCGCAGGATCGTGTAGAGGACGAGGCCGGCGATCATGCCGACGGCGGCGGCACCGAAGCCCCAGTGCCAGCCGACCTTCTCGCCGAGGGTGCCGCAGACGAACGCGCACAGGAAAGCCCCGAGGTTGATCCCCATGTAAAAGATGGTGAACGCCCCGTCGCGGCGCGGGTCCCCCTGTTTGTAGAGCTGCCCGACCATCACCGACACGCTCGGTTTGAAGTGGCCTGTCCCGAGGACGATGATCGCCAGTCCGGCGACGAACACCGACATCCCCAGATCGCTGTGGGCAAGCGGACCGAAGCCCGAGGCCCCGAGGACGATGTGGCCGATGGCAATGAGGAGGCCGCCAACGACCATCGAACGGTGGGTGCCGATCAGCTTGTCGGCGATGATCCCGCCGAAGATCGGGAACAGGTAGGCAAGCCCCGTGTACCAGCCGTAGAGGGTGCTGGCCGTCTTCTTCGTCCAGCCCGGCCCGGGATTGGCCCCTGCCCCCACGGTCATGGCGGTGATCTCCGCGAGCGGGATCGTGCGGCTCTCCGAGGTGCCGTCCGCCGCGGGGACGCTCAACTGCAGCATCCGCCCCTTGTCGGCGGCCTGTTCATCCTCGAACACGCGCACGACCTTTCCCTTCGCGATCCCGGCGGCCGTCGTCACCTCCACGGCACTGCCGGTGGCAAAGCGGGCCTCGGCGCCGTCGGGCAGTTTGGCGGAGTAGAGGCCGGCGATGAGATAGAGGACGAGCAACCCGCGCATCCCGTAGTAGCTGAAGCGTTCCCACATCTCTACGAGGAAGAGGAGAAACAGACCCGGTGGATGCCCGAGGATCGTCCCCTCGTCGGCCTTGGCCACGTGCCCCGGCTGAAACTCTCGCTGGTTGTCGCGGCTCATCAAGTCTCCTTCCGGCGTGGGCGGCCACCGCGGCTGGTCGCGGTTCAGGGCCAGCGGCAAGGATACCCGCGGGAAGTCGTTCGACCGAGGGCACAACCCGCTCGACCATGGTCCTCGAGCCAGAGGCGTTCCCGCGCGCCCTCGTCAGCGCAGCCTCCCGTCCGGTCGGATGGTTGACGTCGGTCGCGGCCGACGGCTAGATTCCGCCAGCTGAGGCTCGCGGTCTCTCCAGAGCTTTCTCCCGCCCCATCTCCCCCGGACCTGCTACCGATGAGCCACGAGGCCGCGTTGTCCCGTCGTGCCGACCGTGAGCGGCTGCTGACGCTCGTCCAGCCCGGCCCCACCCACGTCGGCACCGGGGTTTTCGCCCGCCGCCGGCTGAAATCGGGGATGGTGCTCGGCGAGATCTTCGGTCAGGTTTGCGACGATCATCCCGTCGACCCCAGCTACTGCATGGAACTGCCCAGCGGCAAGGTGCTGGAGCCATCCGCCCCGCTTCGCTTCGTGAATCACAGTTGCGATCCGAACTGCGAACTCTTCTATTGGTTCGACGAGGACGACCCGCAGGCCGCCGTTGAGGATCGCCTCTGGCTCCAGACCATCCGCGACATCGAGCCGGGTGGGGAACTGCTCATCGATTACTGTTGGCCGGCCGATGCCTCGATCCGCTGCCAGTGTGGCGCGGCCAACTGCCGAGGATGGATCGTCGATCCGGATGAACTCCACCTCCTGAAGGACCGCGACCCATGCCAGGAGGAGACGCAGGCGGCCCCGACCCAGGCTGGCGACGCCGGGTGATCCTGGCGACCGTCGTCTGTTCGATCCTTGCCGCCTTCGGACTTTCCCGGCTGCGGATCGATGACGACCTCCGGTCGCTTCTCCGCAACGGCAGCGATGACTTCGTCGTCATCGACGAGATCGCCGATCGCTTCGGCGCCCCCGATAGCGACTGCATTGTCCGGGTCGCTGCCACGTCCGGGCCCCTGTTCGCCCCCGTGCCGCTCGGGAAGCTCCGCGACCTCGTCGACGATCTCGAGCGCGTCGACGGCGTGGAGGAGGTGCGGTCGATGTTCGATGTCCGCCGCCAGGGGGCCGCTGGCGCCCTCCTGCCGGCCATCCCTCGCGTGTCGGGGCCGCTCGACGAGGCAGGCTGCATTGCGGCGCTCGAGCGTTGCTCGAAGCACCCCCTCATCGCTGGCCACCTGCTCTCGGCTGATGCCAAAAGCGCGCTGCTGCTGGTGCGGCTCTCCCCCGGCCGCGACACGCCAGCGGCCGCCGAGGGCGTGCTTGCGGGAATCACCGCGGCGCTCGCGGGCCGCGACGGAATCGAGGCCGAGCTCACCGGCCTCCCGGCCCTCCGTGCCGAGGCGTCGCAGGCGCTCCGCCGCGACATGATCGTTTTCAACGCCTTGGGGATGTCGCTGGCCCTGATCCTCTCAGCGAGCGTGGCCCGCAGCTTCTCATCGACGATCGTCGCCAGCTTTCCGCCGCTCGTCGGTGCGGTCTGGGCGATGGGCGTGCTGGGCCTGTGCGGCGCGAAGATCAACATCCTCACGAGCGTCGTGCCGTCGCTGGCCCTCGTCGTCGGGACGTGCGATTCGATCCACTTCATCGAGGACATGCGCCGCAGCGCCCGCCGCGGAATCGGGGCCTCGGCCGCCTCGGCCGGAGCGATCCAACGCGTCGGTACGGCGTGTGGCCTGACGAGCCTCGTGACGGCGATCGGATTTGCGTCACTGGCTGCCGCGCGGATCGAGGCGGTGCGCACCTTCGGCGTCGCCGCGGCCGCGGGGGCGCTGGCGAGCTTCACCGCCGTCACGCTCCTCACCCCCCTGCTCGCCTCGCTTCCCGCCTTTCGGGGCATGCGGCTCGGTCGGTCGTCGCGGGCCGCCTCGCGGCTGGCAGCCTTCCTCGCCGGCTGGTCGGTGCGGCATGCCCGGGGAATCGTCGCGGTGAGCCTCGTTGCGACCGTCGCCCTCGGCCTCCTCTCCTCCGGTCTCGATGCCGACAACCGGGTCTCCGATGCCCTGCCCCGCGGCGCCGCTTCGTCGCGTGCCCTCCTCCACGTTGACGAGGAGTTCGGTGGGGCGTTCGGCGCCGATGTGATCGTCCGCTGGCCGAGCGGGCTCGACTGGCGGGAACCGGTCGTCCTCGACGGGATCGCGGCCGTTCACGGCGTCCTCGAGGCGGCCGACCCGGCGATCCGAGCGGTGTCGCTGGCCACCGTGGCAGGGACGATCGGCGAGCGGGCCAGGCGCCGTCTCGACGCCGCCGACTTTGCCGATCTCGTCGATCCGACGGAGCGCGTGGCGGTGGTGCGGGCCCGGATCCGCGACATCGGCTCGCGGACGCTCGAGAGGGTGTACGACCGGATCGATGCCGGGCTCGCCGGACTCGAGGCCTCGCATCCGGGGTGGCGTTTCCAACTTGCCGGGATGTCGGTCCTCTCGGCGCGGAACGTCCGTCAGTTGGTTCGCGACCTCGGCTCGAGCCTGGCCCTCGAGGTTGTCGTGATCGGAACGATCCTGGCGCTGGCGTTCCGTTCCCCGCTGGCCGGCCTGGTCAGCCTCATCCCCAACATCTTCCCGCTGGCGGTGATCGCGGCGGTGATGGTCGCCACAGGCAGGCATCTCGATCCGGCGACGGTGATCGTCTTCAACGTCTGCCTGGGCCTCGCCGTTGACGACACCGTCCATGTCCTCACGGCGCTCAAGCGGCAGCGCCGGCCGGGGCTGTCGATGGAATCGGCGATCCGCCGGGGCGTTGCCGAAACGGGCAACGCGATCATCCTCGGCGGCGTCGTGCTCACCATCGGCTTCGCCGCGGTGACGGTGTCGCGGGTGCCGTCGCTTTCGAGCTTCGGGATCCTCGCCTGTGCGGCGGTGGCGGCGGCCACCGTGGCTGAGCTCGTGATGCTGCCGGCGCTCCTCGTGGTTGCCGACCGCCTCTTCCGCCGCTTCCCGCCCCCCTGGAAGGACGGCATCTTTGGTATCGACCCCGTCCGCCCCGACGTTGATCAGCCGATCGCGCGGGTGGCCATCGGCACGACCTCCGAGAGCGCCTCGACCGTCCGCACGATCTGATCCTCGGTGTGCTCGGCGGTGAGGAAGAACCGGACCCGGGCCGCCGACTCGCGCACGGCCGGATAGAGGATCGGCTGGGCGTTGATGCCCCGTTCGAGGAGCAGCTGCGAGACGAGGATCGCCCGGTTCGAGCCGCCGACGATGACCGGGATGACGGGCGTGTCGGCGCTCGAGCCAGTATCGAGATCGCAATCGGCGGCGAGCTTGAGGAACAGCTCCGATCGCTCCCGGAGCCGCGTCACGCGCCACGGCTCACGCTGGATGACTCTGAGCCCCTCGAGGGCCGCCGCCGCGTTCGGCGGTGAGCAGGCGGTGGAGAACACGAATGCCGGCGTCGTGTAGCCGAGGTAGCGGATGAGCCGCTCGCTCCCGGCGAGGTAGCCGCCGCCGGCGCCGAGGGCCTTGCTGATCGTCCCCATCCACAGGTCACCCTCGCCTGGATCGACGCCGAAGTGGTCGCAGATTCCGCGCCCCTCCGGCCCCATCGTGCCGACCGAGTGCGCCTCGTCGACGTAGAGCATCGCGTCGTGACGACGCTTGACCTCGAGGAACCGCGGCAGATCGGGGAAGTCGCCATCCATGCTGTAGACCCCTTCGATCGCCACGACGACGCGCCGGTATTTCGGGCGGAGGTCGCGGAGGAGGCCGTCGAGCTGGTCATGATCGTTGTGGCGAAAGCTCCGCTTGCCCGCCTTCGAGGCGACCGCTCCCTGGACCATGCTGTTGTGGGCCAGCTCGTCGTAGAGGATCAGATCCTCGGCGCCGAAGAGGTGGTTGAAGACCGAGGCGTTCGTGCCATAGCCGCAGGGGAAGACGGTCGCGCGCTCAGTGCCGAGGAACGACGCCAACTCCCGATCGAGGTCGTCAAGGAGCGTGTTGTTGCCGCCGACCATCCGGCTCGCCGAAGCGCTGCAGCCGAAGCGGTCGATGGCCGCCTTGGCTGCCCGCGTCACATCCGGATGGCCGGTGAGCCCGAGGTAATCGAAGCTCGTGAAGCTGATCACGTCGCGGCCGCCGATCCGCGCCGTCCGGCCGCGGACCCGCTCGTTGGCCCTGAGGAAGGGATTGGCCAAGCCCGCCTGCTCGAGGCCACGCAGCCGTGTCTCGAGGACGCCGATCTCAGGGAACGGATCGGTGCCGGCGGGAGGGGACGTCATCCGCGAACGAACGGCAGGCTCGCCGCCGATCGGCAGCGGGTCGGCGGAGGTGTCGGGATCACCGGCATCGACCATGTGACGGGCGATACAGTCGACGAGGTCCCCGCAGGTCTGGATGCCGCGGAGCCATTCGTCGCGGAAGCGCATTTCGTAGCGTCCCTCGATCCGCGCCACGACGTCGAGGAAGGCCGAGTCATCGAGGCCGGCATCGGCGAAGGTCGAGCGGTCGGAGAGGCCCCCTCGGCGCCCGCGCGGCAGGCCTCGCGCAAGCTCCTCGAGCACCAGACGCGTGATCGCCGTCTTCGACCGCGAACGGACAAACGCCTCCACGCCCGGAAGCGGGGTCGTGCCGATCGCCATCTCGTCCGTGCCGTAGTCCGCCGAAAAATCTCGTGCCACGATCTTCCACTCCCCACGCTGGCGGACGCGTCGCGTCCCTGCACGTCGGATTCCCTCCGACGTCACCGACGGCGCGTCTCCCACGCCCCGCCTGCCATGTCCGCCACACGGCACAGAGCACTGTACAGGAATGAGTCCGTTTCGCCTCCACCCGCCGCGCGGTGCCTTCGGGGTGGCGGGACGAGCGCTCGCGGGAGCATCGCAGCGGCGCCCGGAGAAAAAAGGCCCGTGTCAATCCGTGCGCGTGACGGAGCCAATACAGATCGAAACGGTCGCATCGATCGCGAAACCGTTCCGGTGCCGCGTCTCCCCGCTTTGCCGAGCTCCGCTCAGGTGGCGAGCAATTTTCGCAGCACGAACGGGAGGATGCCGCCCGACCGGAACTGATCGAGTTCCACCGGCGTGTCGATCCGGGCCAAACAGGGGATCGTGAGCTTCGAGCCATCGGGCCGCGTCGCCACCACGTGGACGGTTGACCGGGGGGTGAGCCCCTCGAACGGCACGTCGAATGTCTCCTCGCCGCTGAGCCCGAGTTCCTGCCACGGCTTGGGGAGGACCAGCGGCAACACCCCCATCCCCACGAGATTCGAGCGGTGAATGCGCTCGAAGCTCGCCGCGAGGACGGCCCGGACACCGAGCAGCATCGTTCCCTTGGCGGCCCAGTCGCGCGAGCTGCCCGTGCCGTATTCGGTGCCGGCAAGGACCACGAGCGGCGTTCCGGCGGCCCGGTACTTGATCGCGGCGTCGTAGACCGGCATCACCTCGGTGCCGGGGAGGAGCCGGGTAATGCCCCCCTCCGTCCCGGGGACGAGAAGGTTGCGGATGCGGATGTTTGCGAACGTCCCCCGGGTCATCACCCGGTCGTTGCCGCGGCGGGCCCCGTAGCTGTTGAAGTCGACTGGGGGCACACCATGCTCGACGAGGTAGTGGCCGGCCGGGCTCACCTTGGCGATGCTCCCCGCGGGGGAGATGTGATCGGTGGTGACGCTGTCGCCGAGGGCGAGGAGGACGCGGGCCCCCTTCACGCTCTGCGGGGGCTTCGGCTCGTGCGTCAGATCGGCGAGGAACGGCGGCTCCTGGATGTAGGTGCTCTTCGCGTCCCAATCGTAGAGCTCGCCGGTGCTCGTCGGCACGGCGTTCCAGCGCGGGTTCGACTCCCACACCTTGTCGTAGCGCTTCTGGAACTGCGCCGGTTCGACGGCCGACTCGACCGTCTTCCGCACCTCTTCGGCTGTCGGCCAGATCTCGCGGAGAAAGACCGGCTTGCCATCGGAGCCGGTGCCGATCGGCTCGTGGTCGAGATCGATGTCGGTCGTGCCGGCCAGGGCATAGGCGACGACCAGCGGCGGGCTGGCGAGCCAGTTGGCCTTCACGAGAGGGTTGACTCTGCCCTCGAAGTTGCGGTTACCGGAGAGGACGGCCGCGGCAACGAGATCCCCCTCCTGCACGGCCTTGGCGACATGGTCGGGGAGCGGGCCCGAGTTGCCGATGCAGGTCGTGCAACCGTAGCCGACGGTCTCGAAGCCGAGCTTGTCGAGGTCGGTGGCCAGGCCCGACTTCTCGAGGTAGTCGGTGACGACCCGCGATCCCGGGGCGAGGCTCGTCTTCACCCACGGCTTGACGGAGAGCCCGCGGGCCACCGCCTTCCGCGCCACGAGCCCCGCGGCGACCATCACGCTCGGGTTGCTCGTGTTGGTGCAGCTGGTGATCGCGGCGATCACGACGGCGCCGTGGTGAATCGTCGAGCTGTGGCCGTTCTCCTTCACCGTTCCGGTCTTCGCCAGGGCCGCGGCATCGAGCGCGAAGCCACGCTTCGCCGTCGGGGCGGTGAGCGACTCGGCGAACGTCTTCTTGACCGCCCCGAGCGCCACCCGGTCCTGCGGCCGCTTCGGGCCGGCGAGGCAGGGACCGACGGTGGAGATGTCGAGCGAGAGCGTCGACGTGAACTCGGGCGTGGGGGCAGAGGCGGTGCGGAACAGCCCCTGCTCCTTCATGTAGCGTTCGACGAGCTCGACCTGCGCGTGCGGCCGGCCGGTGAGCCGGAGGTAGGTGAGCGTCTCGTCGTCGATCGGGAAGAATCCCATCGTCGCCCCGTACTCCGGCGCCATGTTGGCAATCGTCGCCCGGTCGGCAAGCGACATCCCGGCAAGCCCCGGGCCGTAAAACTCGACGAACTTCCCCACCACGCCGGCCTTGCGGAGGATCTCGGTGACGGTGAGAACGAGGTCGGTGGCGGTGGCGCCGGAGGGGAGCCGGCCGGTGAGCTCGAACCCGACCACCTCGGGGAGGAGCAGCGACAGCGCCTGGCCCAGCATCACCGCCTCCGCTTCGATGCCGCCGACGCCCCAGCCGACGACGCCGAGGCCGTTGATCATCGTCGTGTGGCTGTCGGTGCCGACGAGCGTGTCGGGAACGGCGACGGGAAGCGACTTCGTGCCATGGGCGGCCGGATCATCACGGAGAAACACGCATCCGGCGAGGTATTCGAGGTTCACCTGATGAACGATCCCGATCGCCGGTGGGACGACGCGGAAGTTCTGGAAAGCCTGCTGCCCCCAGCGGAGGAAAGCGTAGCGCTCGGCATTGCGCTCGAACTCGATGGCGATGTTCTCCTCGAGCGCCCTGTGGGTGCCGAAGTGGTCGACCTGGACGGAGTGATCGATGACGAGATCGACCGGCACCAGTGGATTGATCTTCCGCGGGTCTCCGCCGAGCCGACGCATCGCCGCGCGCATCGCGGCGAGATCGACGACGCACGGCACGCCGGTGAAGTCCTGGAGGACAACGCGCGCCGGCTTGAAGGGAATCTCAGACTCCGCCGGCTTGGCAGCGTTCCACGTTGCCAGCGCGCGGACGTCGGCTTCGGTCACCTCGTAGTCGTCGCAGGTCCGCAGCAGCGCCTCGAGGACCATCCGGATCGAGTAGGGGAGCCGGGACGTGTTGGTCACCCCTGCGTCGTCGAGCGCCCGCAGCCGGTAGAGCGTGGCCGGCCCGGAGCCGGTCTCGAACGTGCCACGGGCAGAGAACGGGTCGACGGGACGGGCGGCCATTGGCGGGGCTCCGGTGCGGTGCGGCAGTGAATGGGGCAGAATGTGCCCAATGTATCGGCCACGCCACCCCCCGGCGAAGAGTCCGGCTTCTCTGGCTTCCCTGGGGGGATTGTGAGAATTGTGCAAGAAATCAGCCCAAACGGGGAAAACAGCCTCTTTCGGCGGGAAAAAAACGTTCGACACCAGGACGGCGGACGGCTATAGTTTGGAAGTCGCGAGCGCCGTCCGGCAGCCCGCCCTACCATCCAAGTGCTTCTCTTCAGCGGCTGTTCCCCCCCAAAGACCCACACCTCGATAGCCGCTCTTGGGCCCGTGGTTTCCCCAACCACGGGCCCTTTTCTTTTTTTACAGCCTTTTTTCGGCGGGCTGGCCCTCAGAGGCCTTCCTTGCTTTTCGCACTGGCCCGCGTCATGCAAGACGAAGCCCCGCCGCCGGTTGTGCCCGACGAACCCGACTTCACCGTCGAGCAGGGCTTCGTCGTCTTCACCGCGGCGTTTCACCGCCGGCGCGGCGAATGCTGCGGCAGCGGTTGCCGGCACTGCCCCTTTTTCCCCCGCCACAACCAGGGGGCGACCAGGCTCGCCCCCGCCGGGCCGCCTCAACCGGGGCGTTGAGCCGCAGGGACTCACGGTTCCCGGACGGGTGGGCTACAGTGTGGCCTCTGACCAACCGTTTTTTCTCGGGGAGCCTCCATGACCACACGGAACACACGCTCGCTCCGCGCTGCGGCCATCGCCGCCGCGATCCTCTGTCTCGCTCCGCTGTTGACGCTGGCCCAGACCGTGGCCGAGTCGAAGGAGGAGGCTACAAAGAAGGACCACCTGGCGATCGAGGGGACTTGGCAGGCGATTTCGCTCGAGGTCAACGGCAACGCCGTGGGAGCCGACGACGTCAAGAAGATCAAGACCGAGAACGGCCGCGATGGCGAATGGACACTTCTTGTCGACGGAAAAGACGTGGCCGAGGGGACGAGCACAATCGATCCCACCTTCACCCCGAAAACGATCGACTTCAAGACCACGAAGGGGAACGATGCGGGCCAGACTGCGTTCGGCATCTACGAGATGAGTGGCAAGATCAGGAAGCTCTGCATCGCCGAGCAGGGGCGGCCCCGTCCCGCCGACTTCTCCGCCACGGCGGGAAGCGGACGGATGCTCGTCGTCTTCGAACGCGTCGACGAGACGAAGTAGGTCGCTTCCGGAGGACGGAAACGTGTTTCCAGCCAACCGCGCCCTCCATCGCCGCGGCGTGTCGCTCGTCGAGTTGCTCGTCTGCCTGGCGATCATCGGGATGATGGTCTCGATGCTCATGCCGGCGATCCATGCGGTGCGGATGTCGTCGCAGCGGACGGTGTGCGTCAACCATAAATCACAGATCAACCTGGCCCTGCAGATGTACGCCGACGCCAACAAGGCGCTCCCCCCTGCCCCGCGTCCCGGGTATCCGAGCGGTTGGACGTGGGAGATCCTTCCGTTCATGGAGGAAGGGGCGATGCAGGCGACGATGGTGGCCGGCCAACCGATCAGCGCCGCCGGCAATGCCTCCGCGGCCAGGTCGCGCCCGCCGCTCTACCGCTGTGCGTTCGCGTCGTCGTGGCGTTCATCGGACGTCGCCGGTATCCTTCCGTCCGATTTCCTCGCCGTCGTCTCGGAGAGCAAGCCGGGTTCACGGAAGCGCAACGACATCTCCTTTTCGATCGTTCACTCCCCGGAGACAAACACCCTCCCCTGGCCGGTAGCAGCGGAGATCTCCTGGGAGGACTATGGCCGGCTCCGCAGTCAGGATGCATGGAAAGTGTGGCATCCCGCGTCGTCGGGCACCGGCTTGAGCGGCCTCATCGACGGCGACGGTGCCGATTGACCGCCCTCCCCTTGGCGCACGCAACTCCTGAATGACCCATGACTCCCACCGAAGCCCCCACCCAAGCAGCCCCGACAAAAGCCCCCCCCCACCGGCACCGTCGCGTTCCCCCACCGGCGCCCCTTGGCGACCTGGGAGGGATGAATGTCGCCGGGTTCTGCGCTGACATCGAGCGGCTCAAAGCCGACACCTACCGACAGATCGGCCCGGCTGATTTTGCCCATCTGCGGCGGATTGAAACGTACGGCAAGCTCGCCACCTTGCTGGGGTATTCCACCGCCTGGGTCTTCCCCAATCCCCTCACGGCCTTTGCCCTGAGCCTCGGGCAAATGACCCGCTGGCTGCTCGCGCATCACATCACCCACCGCGGCTACGACCGGGTGCCGGGGATCCCCGCCCGCTACACCAGCAAGGCGTTCGCTCGCGGCTGGAGACGGTTTGTCGACTGGTTCGACTGGCTCCTCCCCGCGGCCTGGGATCATGAACACAACTTCCTCCACCACTACCACACCGGCGAGGATACCGACCCGGACGTCGCCGAGCGGCACATGGAATCGCTCCGCGCCATCGCCCTGCCGAACTGGATGAAACTGTTCGCGATCGCGGTCTTGGCCTGCACCTGGAAGATCATCTACTACGCTCCCAACTCGCTGTGCGTCCTCGACCCCGACAGCCGGAAGCGGCTGCAGCACGAAAACATCACTTATCTTTCGGTCTGGGATCTCGTCGACTTCCGCCGTCGGTCGGTGCGGCGGTTGTGGCTGACTTGTTACCTGCCGTATGGCGTCGTCCACTTCGGACTGGTGCCGCTGGCCTTCCTCCCGCTGGGGACGACCGCGGCCTGGTACGTGCTTTTCAACAAGCTTCTCGCCGAGGCGTTCACCAACATCCATTCCTTCCTCGTGATCGCCCCCAATCACACCGCCGACGATCTCTACCGCTTCTCCTTCCACTACGACCGCAAGGAGGAGTTTTACGTGACCCAGGTGATGGGCTCGGCCAACTACCACTGTGGCGGGGAATTCACCGACTACATGAGTTGCTGGCTCAACTACCAGATCGAGCACCACCTCTTCCCCGATCTGCCGATGCGGCAATACTCCCGCATCCAGCCGGAGGTGAAGGCGCTCTGCGAGAAGCATGGCATCCCCTACCGGCAGGAGAGCGTCTTCCGCCGCTTCGGGCGGCTCCTCGACGTCGCCGTCGGCAAGACGAGCATGCGGCA
>Ga0114959_10002241_pt1 | contig 16155 bp, 13 predicted proteins | sample C_130625_EF_Meta_FD_87317 | JGI IMG/M metagenome (GOLD analysis project Ga0114959, IMG submission 87317) | Freshwater microbial communities from Lake Croche, Canada to study carbon cycling - C_130625_EF_MetaG | ecosystem: Environmental > Aquatic > Freshwater > Lake | place: Lake Croche, Canada...
CCCCGTCTAGAGCCTGTAACCATTCTTGAGTCTCACCTGGATCAACATCGAGGGAATTCTGTTTACCTAATAACTGCTCTGGAACTGCGGCCATAACTTGTCTCCAATAAGAACTTCGCAATTAGCTATTAACATTATAGGTAATATTTTAGGAAGGTATATGGGTGTAAACAAGCAATTTCCCACATAATGATAGTATTTCTCATAATATGGGAAATTGCTGCGGTGCAGGCATCATCCAGGATGAGTTTAAGAAAAGCCTTGTTCTAAGCGCAATCAGGCAAAATAAGCCTCATTCATGAAATTAACGGCTTTTTTAAGCTTTCTCCTCAGACCATTTAAATGGCTCCGAAAAATACGGGGATTTAGGCTCGTATACACCCCTCTCATTGCTATCGTGCTGTTTACCGTAGTGATGGGCATTATTTTGGGCACCCTACAACTACAAGAAAAAAACCAGCAAGAGTCAGCTTTATTTCGAGAGCTTTCTTTAGCAAAACAGCGCATTCAATTGCGCTTTACCAACAACCTCGATGCCTTCGTTAACATTAATCGTGAACTCGCTAGTGGCGAAGATCAAGAAAGGCTAAAAAAAATTGCTTATGAACAAGCCGATGAACTAGCTATTAACAATCATGAGATTGTGAAAATTATCTGGATTAATGCCAAGAATGAAAAGTTATGGGCGGTACCACCAAGCAACAATAAAACAGATTGGATTAATAAGACTCAAAATGACCAGTCGGTTAATTTATCTCTAGCCAGTGCAATGGAATTAAGTAGAGCTACTAGCAGAGCAGCTTTTGGTCAGTTCCTTAACCTTAACCTACCTAGTGATGAACCTCTAGCCAAAGACAGAAAAACCGTATTCTGGCAAGTGGTCCCAAATATCACTGGGGGTGAAGTAGTTGGCTTCTTAGCTGTGCTCTATACAGCTCAGGGCGTCTTAGATGTCATACCATCAGAGCTCAAAGCACAGTATCGGTTCACCCTTTTTACCGATAACGAAAAAATGTTAGCAATCTCCTCTGATCGCAACACACCCAAAAGAGCTTTTAGTAACCAGACCAGTTTAGATATTGGCGTACTGAGTCCCAATTTAACTTTACGAATTGACACTTACCCCCCGCCGACCAATCTCACCTTCAGAATGTTGATAGGAGTCGTGATTGGATTAAGCGCCTTTGTAATTTGGAGCCTGTGGTCGGTCTTAAAACAAATGCAAGTCCGCCAAGAGGCAGAGGCTAGTCTTCGAGCTGAAACAAGCTTTCGTAATGCAATGGAAAATTCTACGCCTATTGGTATTCGAGCTCATGACATGCAAAAGCGAATTACTTATGTGAACCCAGCATTTTGCGAGATGACTGGCTGGTCAGCAGAGGAGATGATTGGTCTAACACCACCCTTTCCGTTCTGGCCCGACTCTAAGCGAGATGAGCTGGTTGAGAAGATGAACCGCGCCCTGAAATCCGAAGTGATATCAAAAACAGGTATTGAGGGAGTGATTTTGCGTCGTGATGGCTCTTTAATACAAACCCGTACGTTTATTGCGCCACTGATTGATGAAAAGGGTAAGCAAAGTGGTTGGGTTACTTCATTAATTGATATCTCTGAGCCAAAAAAGATTCGTGAAGAGCTTGCCGTATCACAAGAACGCTTCATTACTGTGCTTGAAGGACTTGATGCAGCGGTATCAGTGGTAGATCTTGAAAATGACAAACTTCTATTTGCCAATCGTTTTTATCGTGAAAACTTTGGTGATGACTCCAAAGGTCATTTTAAATTAGCAGGTAACAGCAATGATCTTGAAACCCTTCATGATGTTGCTCAAGACTTGCAAGACTCTCCTCCAGGCATTCCAACCTCATTCCTATATCAAGAGTCTGAGTCAGAGGAAGTTCAGCTAGACGACGGCAGTAATAAGTGGTTTGAGGTTCGTCGTCGCTTCATACCATGGGTCGATGGCCATTTAGCCCAACTCCTAATTGCTACTGATATTACGATCCGCAAAGAAGCGGATGATCTAGCTCGTCAACAACAAGAACGTATGCAATTTACTAGTCGCCTCACTACTATGGGTGAAATGGCATCTTCGCTTGCGCATGAATTAAATCAACCTCTTTCTGCGATTTCTAATTACTGCATGGGTGTTGCTAAGCGCTTAGAAGGCAATCTTGACCCTTCCATTAGTAAAGATATTTTGCCTGCACTAGAAAAGGCATCTGAACAAGCCCATCGCGCAGGTACTATCATTCAGCGCATTCGTGGATTTGTGAAACGCAGTGAGCCTGTGCGTAAATCTTCCTCCATGGTAGAGATCGTTAGTGATGCTGTTGGCCTAGTTGAAATTGAGGCGCACCGTCACCGCTTAAGCATAACTTCGAATATTTCCGAAAACTTGCCTGAGGTAGATGTAGATCCCGTACTCATTTTGCAAGTCCTGGTTAACCTCCTGAAAAATGCCCTCGATAGCGTACGCGAAGCCTATCCCTTGTCATCTCGTTGGACGGCGCCTCCAGTCAATATTGCGGCTGATATTGATACCAGCACCTTTCCGGCCATGCTCAGAATTCGGGTAACGGATTCTGGGGGTGGAATTGCTGAATCCGTCATAAACCGTATCTTTGAGCCGTTTTTTAGCACCAAAGCTGATGGAATGGGTATGGGGCTCAATATTTGCCGCTCTATTATTGAATCTCATCATGGGAGACTTTTGGCATCTAATGTGATGGACTCCGAACGCACTAAGCTGGCCGGCTGTACCTTTACAATACTTCTACCATTAGAATCCCCCGATTCTCTGGAAAATGGATAAATATCCTATCTTAAGATTTACCTTGCGAGCCCCAATATGAACTTAGCTGCTGCCAAACCGAACCAAGCCGAAGTCGTTTATGTAGTTGACGATGATGAAGCTGTACGTGATTCACTCACCTGGCTTTTAGAAAGCAATGGTTATGTAGTTCGCTGTCATGCTAGCGCCGAGCGCTTCTTGCAATCTTTGCAAAGCACCGATAAATCTACTATCTCTTGCGCCATTCTGGATGTTCGTATGCCTGGGATGTCTGGTCTTGAACTACAAGAGCGCCTGATTAGTGAAAACTTCCCAATGCCAGTCGCCTTCATTACCGGCCACGGTGATGTCTCTATGGCAGTTTCTACTATGAAACGGGGTGCAGTTGATTTTATTGAGAAGCCATTTAAAGAAAATGATCTCTGTGGTTTAGTAGATCGCATGTTTGCTAAAGCAAGAGTAGATTACTCTCAAGCGAGCCAACGTAAAATTACTCAGAGTTTGCTCAGTAAGCTTACAGGTCGTGAGCGCCAAGTATTAGAGCGTATTGTTGCCGGTCGCCTTAATAAACAAATTGCTGATGACCTTGGTATTTCTATTAAGACAGTTGAAGCCCACCGCGCCAACATTATGGAAAAGCTCAACGTCAATACCGTAGCAGACCTGCTCCGCCTGGCTTTATCTGACCCTCAACCAAACTAACCCAATTAATACTCTCGCAATGCCAGCCCAATTACTAGACGGTAACGCGCTCTCCAAAAAACTTCGCGCTGAAATAGCAGCCCGTGGCGCTATCGTTACAGCCAAGGGCCTTAGGCCCGGGCTAGCGGTGATTGTGGTGGGTGAAAATCCAGCCAGCCAAGTATATGTTCGCAATAAAGTGAAGGCCTGTGAAGATGTTGGCTTTCATTCTGTTTTAGAGCGCTACTCTGTAGAACTTGGAGAAGAAGAATTGCTCGCTCGCATTGCCACACTTAATGCCGATCCATCAATTCATGGGATCTTGGTGCAATTGCCACTGCCAGAACATATTGCATCAGAGCGAGTGCTCGAAGCCATTGCTCCTGAAAAAGATGTAGATGGTTTCCATGTAGCTAATGCTGGGGCCTTAATGGTTGGTCAACCAGAATTTAAGCCTTGCACTCCTTATGGCTGTATGAAACTCTTAGAGAGCATTGATTACCCGATTCGTGGTGCTCGCGCAGTCATTGTTGGGGCGTCCAATATTGTCGGCAAACCTATGGCGATGCTCCTCCTACAAGCGGGTGCTACAGTAACTATCTGCAATAGTAAAACCCGTGACTTGGCTCACCACACTAAAGATGCTGATATTTTGGTGGTGGCTACGGGTAAGCCTAGGATGATTTCAGGCGATATGGTAAAAACTGGGGCTGTAGTGATTGACGTTGGCATTAACCGACTGCCAGATGGCAAGCTTTGCGGCGACGTGGATTTTGATGCTACTAAATATATTGCTGGTTGGATCACACCAGTTCCTGGTGGCGTTGGCCCGATGACGATCACCATGCTTCTCATGAATACTCTAGAAGCAGCAGAAAAGGCAGCAAAGCGCTAGATCCATTAAGCTAGAGGGTATGACTACTTCTCTCTTAGCACCCCTACTGACCATACCCGCTTCATTAAAAGATAATCCCTTGCTGACTTTTGGTCGAGGCATTGCCACCTATTCTGAAGTCAAGCCCGAGCATATCGCCCACGCAATTGGCTTCTTACTTAAATACGCCCAAGATGCCGTCGATATTGCAAGCAATTCGAAGACGCCTTCCAATTGGGAAAAATTGGCTGAACCCCTAGAAGATGCTACCGAAGCCTTAGGAAGATCTTGGGGGGTAATCTCTCACCTCAATAGCGTCGCTGATACGCCTGAGTTGAGGGCCGCTTATGGAGAGATGCTTCCAGAGGTAACCGCATTCTTCTCAAGTCTTGGACAAAACTTAGCGCTCTATCAAAAATTTAAAGAACTTAAAAACAGTCCGCAATTTGCAGCACTCAATCGTGCACAACAAAAAGTGATTGAAAACTCGCTACGGGATTTTCGTTTGGGGGGTGCCGAGCTCAGCGATGCCGAGAAACCGCGCTTTTCTGCCATTCAGGATGAGCAAGCTGTTCTTGGTAAGGCATTCTCTGATCATGTCTTAGATGCAACTGATCGCTTTGTGCATTCGATTACTGATAAAGCTGATCTTGCTGGGCTGCCAGAAGATGTCATCGTTGCAGCAGCCGATACAGCACAGCAAAAGGGTCTTCAAGGATGGGCATTTACCTTGCATTTCCCCTCATACTATCCGGTCATGCAGTATTCTGAAAATCGGGAACTACGGCGTCTCATGTATCAGGCCTACGTAACTCGTTCATCAGAGCTAGGTCCGCAATATGGCGAAGGCAAGCTCGATTGGGATAACACCCACAATATGTTAGATCAATTGCGCCTGCGCGATGAAGAAGCTCGCATGCTGGGATTTGCAAATTATGCAGCCTTAAGCTTAGCCCCCAAAATGGCGAATAGCGTTGATGAAGTAGATCTCTTTTTGACGAACTTTGCCATCAAATCAAAGCCATTTGCTCAAAAAGATTATCAAGAGCTATGTGAGTTTGCAAAAGCGGAACTAGGATTTACTGAAGGACTTGAACCTTGGGATATTCCCTTTGCTGCTGAACGCCTAAAACAAACGCGTTTCTCTTTCTCCGAGAATGAACTCAAACAATACTTCCCTTTACCAAAGGTACTAGATGGTTTGTTCAGAGTGATCCAGACATTATTTGGTGTCAAGATTGAATCTGCAGACTTACCTACTTGGCATGCTGATGTGCAGTCTTTTGCCGTTAAGGACCAGGCTGGGAAAATCCGAGCCTACTTTTACCTAGACCCTTATGCCCGCTCCGGAAAACGTGGCGGTGCTTGGATGGATGATGCGCGTGGTCGTAGGGAGCTGGCCAATGGAGAAATTCAGACCCCTGTAGCCTATCTAGTATGCAACTTTGCTCCTCCAGTAACAGTAGATGGAGTGTTACGCCAACCCACCATTACTCATGATGATGTGATTACCTTATTTCATGAGAGTGGTCATGGCTTGCATCACCTCCTCACCCAGGTAAGTGCCTTAGGCGTTTCGGGCATCAATGGGGTTGAATGGGATGCCGTCGAATTACCAAGTCAGTTTATGGAGAACTTCTGCTGGGAATGGGAGGTACTTGAAAAAATGACCTCACATGCGCAAACTGGCAAATCATTGCCGCGTGAGCTCTTTGAAAAAATGTTGGCTGCCAAGAATTTTCAAAATGGTTTGGCGACCTTACGTCAAATTGTGATGTCATTAACCGATTGGAGATTGCATTCAAGCTTTGATGCTAAAAATGCCCAAGGTCAAGCAGTCCTCGATGTCTCTAGAAATATTGCTGATGAGTACAACATCATTCCACAGCCTGAGATGTCTCGATGGATTAATTCCTTTAGCCATATCTTTGCTGGGGGCTATGCGGCTGGTTACTACAGTTATAAATGGGCAGAAGTTCTGTCTGCAGATGTCTACTCTGCCTTTGAGGAAGCTGCAAAGCTCACCGGCAGTGTGCTAGATGCTAAAACAGGGGAGCGTTATCGAGAAGAGATTCTGGAAGTTGGCGGTAGTCGCCCTGCTGCTGAATCCTTTAAAGCCTTCCGCGGCAGGGAGCCCAGTATTGATGCATTACTAAGGCATGGTGGCATGGCTTAGCAAGCGCAATGTATGAGAAGTTATTTACCCATTCTTTTGCAAACTTCACCTGAAATAGTCAGCAAGAAATAAAGGGCCATGCCAATGACAAAGGTAAGGTAGTTACCATTGTTGAAAAATTGCAGCAATCCTACGATGACTATGCCTAGAGCAAGAACGCTAAGTAATGTTTTAGCAAACATATCGATTTCCTAAAAATAAAGGTGTTTTAATAGTTAGTAATCTTAAGACAAAATGAGGTTTCATGCTTTGGGGCATGTATTAGCCACTCTTTTATCTAATTCTTCTGAATAACTGCTATCACAGGCGCATGGTCAGAAGGCTGTTCCCAGGCTCTAGGCTCTTTATCGACTGTGCTGGCACTACATTTTTCTTTGAGGGCTTCGCTGAGCAAGATGTGATCAATTCGCATACCGGCATTTCTTCGAAAACCCATCATGCGGTAGTCCCACCAACTATAAGTTTTAGGGGCTTGCTCGAACATTCTGAATGAATCTGATAATCCAAGATTGATTAATTCTTGGAACGCACTTCTTTCTAGTGGAGAAACCAGGTTCTGCCCTTCCCAGGCTTTAGGGTCATGCACATCCTGATCTTCTGGCGCAATATTGTAGTCACCGAGAAGTGCCAATCGTTGATTTTGCGCTAGCTCTTCTGTTAACCAAGTTTGTAGTTTGTTTAACCAATCTAGTTTGTATGCAAACTTATCGCTACCGGGTGATTGTCCATTCGGAAAATAGGCTGAGACAATTCTGATGGGTTTTGTTCCTGCAAACGGAATAGTAGCTGCCAAGACGCGCTGCTGCTCATCGTCATTTCCAGGAATATTTCTAATGGGTTTTAGAAAAGTGGTGCCTGCATCAGAGGCAATCGCTGCTAAAGCTGCTTTACGAACAAGAATGGCAACACCGTTATAGGTCTTTTGCCCAGCAGCTAGACTAAGGTAGCCTGCGGCCTCTAATTCTTGATGAGGATACTTGTCATCCGTGAGCTTTAGCTCCTGCAAGCACAAAGCATCAATCGCTTGCTTCTTTTTTTCCTGATCTTGTAACCAACGAAGTACGTGTGGAAGGCGAACCTTTAAAGAATTCACATTCCACGCAGCAATTCGGATTGAATCACTCATCTAGACCCAGCTCCTGCAACTTACGTGTAATCGTATTGCGTCCAATACCAAGACGTTGAGCTGCCTCTACCCTTCGACCTCGAGTTACTTCAAGCGCTGCTTGCAAGACTACTTTTTCAAACCGTGCGCATAAGGCATCGTAAACCTCTTTATCACCGTCTTGCAGCATCTTGGCGGCTAAACGCCCCAGCCCATTTTCCCAGTCAGCTGCAGTGACTTTTGCAGCAGCAGGATTTGTTGGAGAAGATTCACCATGCAATATGACAGGCTGGTCTCCAGCCTCTGCCATGATGTCAGCAGGCAAGTCACTAACGCCAATAATATTCGCGGGGGTCATGACTGTAAGCCAATGACATAGGTTCTCTAATTGACGAACGTTGCCTGGAAATGGCATCGCTGTAATCTCTTTTAATACATCATCAGAAAGCTTTTTAGGATCAACGCCTAATGACTTAGCGCAACTAAGCATAAAGTGCCTTGCCAACATTGGAATATCTTCACTGCGCTCACGTAATGAAGGCATGCGTAAGCGAATCACATTTAAGCGGTGCAATAAGTCTTCACGGAAAAAACCAGCTGCTACTCTAGTATCTAAATTTTGATGGGTTGAAGCAATAATGCGTACATTCACCTTGATTGGATCTTGGCCGCCAATGCGATAAAAATGTCCATCTGATAAAACACGCAATAAACGTGTCTGTAAATCAAATGGTAAATCGCCAATTTCCCCTAAGAAGAGAGTGCCGCCATCAGCCTGTTCAAAGCGACCACGACGCAATGTCTGCGCCCCTGGGAAAGCGCCACGCTCATGACCAAATAACTCTGATTCAAGCAGATCCTTAGGAACCGCTGAAGTGCTCAGGGATACAAACGGCCCTTTAGCTCTGGGGCTATGCTTATGTAGTGCATGGGCAACGAGTTCTTTACCGGTTCCAGACTCGCCAGTAATCAGCACAGTTGCATGAGATTGAGCTAAACGACCAATCGCACGAAAGATCTCTTGCATTGCAGGTGCTTGGCCAATAATTTCAGAAGCATCTTGTCTCAATGCAGATAATTCTTTGGCGCCTGAATCATTTCGAATACCCTGCTCTACTGCCCGACGAATTAACTCAAGCGCTTTTTCAATATCAAATGGTTTGGTAAGGTACTCAAACGCGCCACCCTGAAAAGACGATACGGCAGAATCTAAATCTGAATATGCTGTCATGATAATGACCGGTAAGTTTGGATGACTTGCTTTTACATGTTGTAGCAAATCCAGACCATTACCACGTGGCATCCGAATATCCGAAATGATTACTTGTGGAGAGTCTTTCTCTAGGGCATTAAGAACATCATTGGGATTTGAAAAGCTCTTGTGCGGGATATTCTCGCGCGCCAAGGCTTTTTCTAAAACCCAGCGAATAGATTGATCATCGTCGACGATCCAAATTGGTTTCATAATGCTCTCTCCTGCCTACGGTATGGAATTTGAATATGGAAATCGGTACGTCCTGGGCGGCTATCACAAGCAATAAAACCCTGGTGTTGCTGAACAAAAGTTTGCGCTAGGGTCAGACCCAAGCCACTACCCCCCTCTCTTCCCGATACCAAGGGAAAGAAAATGCGTTCAATCATTTCTTCTGGAATACCCGGGCCGTTATCGATCACATGCAGATCCATTGCTAATTTGTAACGCTGCTTTGCAATGGTGACCGAACGCGCCACACGGGTTTTTAATTCGATTTGGGCAACTCCAGTATTAATCTCTTCTGCCAGTGCCTGCGCTGCGTTATGTACGATATTCAAGGTTGCTTGAATGAGTTGCTCACGATCACCCATGACATCCGGTAAGCTTGTATCGTAGTTGCGAATAATTTTTAAACCTTTAGGGAACTCTGCTAGCACTAGGCTACGCACCCGTTCAAGTGCTTCATGCACGTTGAATGCTTCAATCACATGAGCCTTACGATGCGGGGCTAGTAGTCGATCGACTAGGGTCTGTAAACGGTCTGACTCTTTAATAATGACCTGCGTGTATTCTCGCAACCCTTTTTCGGGTAACTCAAATTCTAGCAATTGAGCTGCACCGCGTATTCCACCTAATGGGTTTTTAATCTCATGCGCTAGATTACGCATTAATTGTTTATTTGCTTCCACCTGTTGCGTGACTCGCTCATCACGCTCACTACGCAGTTGCTGGTCAATTGGGAACCATTCCATCATCAGCAGGTCAGGATCCTCAAGTGCAGCAACTACGATATGCGCTTGAATGAGCTCTTGATGAATACTGCCTGGCAAGGAATGCAAAACCAACTCTTGGCGCTGAGCTATGACATGGCCCAGCCTAACTTCGGAGATCATTTTGTTCAGCGCTTCATTGTTACCAAATAAATCATAGACAGACTGACCCTCAAGTGATTTACGGGATAAATCCAGCGCAGTTTCAGCAGCTGGGTTCACGTAAACCAATTGTTGGCTCTCAGCCTCAAATACCATGATGGCATTGGGCATCTGATCAAGCAATGTCGGAAAAAAAGGAGCAGCCGTAGCTGCTCCCTTGAACGAATTGCGCAATAGACCTGCGCTCAAACTTTCTCCTTCGCTTACAGGGAATAGTACATATCGAATTCGATAGGATGAGTTGTCATACGGAAACGTGTGACATCTTCCATCTTCAAATTGATATAGGCATCAATCATCGACTCAGTGAAAACTCCACCGCGAGTCAAGAACTCATGATCTTTTTCCAAGGCTGCTAAGGCTTCTTCTAAGCTTGCGCATACGGTTGGGATCTTTGCGTCCTCTTCAGGTGGCAAGTCATACAAGTTCTTATCAGCCGCTTCGCCTGGGTGAATCTTATTTTGCACCCCATCCAAGCCAGCCATTAACAAGGCAGAGAATGCCAAGTATGGGTTTGCCAATGGGTCAGGGAAACGTGTTTCAATGCGACGGCCCTTGGGACTAGAAACGTGTGGAATACGAATGGAAGCAGAACGGTTGCGTGCTGAGTACGCCAATTTCACTGGAGCCTCAAAGCCTGGAACTAAACGCTTATAGGAATTTGTGCCAGGGTTAGTAATTGCGTTTAATGCCTTCGCATGTTTAATGATGCCGCCAATGTAGAACAGAGCAAACTCTGACAAACCAGCATAACCATTACCAGCAAATAAGTTCTCACCATTTTTCCAAACAGATTGGTGAACGTGCATACCAGAACCGTTATCACCCACTACAGGCTTAGGCATGAAAGTGGCTGTTTTGCCATAAGCATGCGCAACGTTTTGCACTACATACTTTTGCCAGATAGTCCAGTCAGCGCGCTGAGTCAATGTGCTGAACTTAGTACCCAATTCATTTTGGCCTTGACCAGCAACCTCATGGTGATGCACTTCTACTGGAATACCTAATGATTCAAGAATCAAACACATTTCAGAACGCATATCTTGGAATGTATCTACTGGGGCTACTGGGAAATAACCACCTTTTTTACCTGGACGATGGCCAGTATTGCCGCCTTCGATATCCGCACCAGATGACCATGGGGCCTCTTCGGAATCAATCTTCACGAAGCAACCTTGCATATCAGTACCCCAACGAACGCCGTCGAAAATAAAGAACTCTGGCTCTGGGCCAAAATAAGCAGTGTCACCCAAACCAGAACTCTTCAAATATGCTTCAGCACGTTTTGCAATAGAGCGTGGATCACGGTCATAACCTTTGCCATCTGAGGGCTCGATCACATCGCATGTGATCACTAATGTTGGCTCTTCGTAGAATGGATCGATATAGCACGCTGTTGGATCTGGCATCAACAACATGTCGGAAGCTTCAATGCCCTTCCAACCGGCGATAGAGGAGCCGTCAAATGCATGGCCACTTTCAAATTTGTCTTCGTTAAAAGCAGAAATTGGAACAGTTGTATGTTGCTCTTTACCCTTCGTATCTACAAAGCGGAAATCAACGAAAGTACATTCTTTCTCTTTAACTAACTTCATCACATCAGCGACGGTCTTCGTCATGCAAATCTCCTCTATTAACTAAATTCGGAATTCAAAATCAAGGTGTAAGCCCTTGTTCATTCCAGGCATCAAACATGCCTTAATGGATGTATGTAATTTACTGAAGCAAACAAATGGGAACACTTATTATTGCACTATTTAAGTGCTTGTTTCACCCATTGGTAGTCTTAAAAGACTATATTTGCACTTATTTGGTGCAAATATAAGTTGATGCTTAGCTGATATCGTGAATTTCGTAGCCTAGTTCTTGGGTGCCAGTTCGCAGGGCAATCCATGCGCTTTCCAAAAGGTTGGCGTTGCCTTTGATGCCTAACTCAATATGACGCTGGGCATAGACTCCGCCCTTTTTAGGATCGCCAACCGAAGGCAAGCTAAAGACCTTCACCCCTGGAAAATTGGCCTCTATGCGCTCCATTAAAGGCGTTAGGGTTGACTCAATACCCTTAGGAACAATGAAGCTTTGCTCTGCCCAGTTCTCTTGGTGAAAGAGGTCTTTGTAATAGGTGTCTAAGCACCAAGCCATCATCGGTGCTGCCATTACTGGAAAGCCAGGAACAAAGTGATGCTCTTTGATTCGGAAACCCGGTATCTGATTATAGGGATTAGGAATGATGTCGCTACCAATCGGAAACTCTCCCATCTTAAAACGATGTTGATTCTCTGGTGTATTGAGATCCGCTTTGATAGGATCGCCTTCAGCCATGGACTGAATACGTCCAGCAATGAGTTCTTGTGCACCTGGGTGCAACTCTGTTTTAGTTCCTAAGGCCAATGCAGCACATTGACGTGTGTGATCATCTGGCGTCGCACCAATGCCGCCAGTACTAAACACTACATCACCACTTGCGAAGCTCTCTTTTAAGGTTGCAGTAATTTGCTCGGGATCATCAGCTACATACTTCGCCCACGCGAGGCTTAAGCCCCGCTCATTGAGAAGTCCTATCAATGTTGCCATATGTTTGTCTTGGCGACGACCAGATAGAATCTCATCACCAATCACAATGAGACCAAAGCGGCGTTGAGCTACAGTTGATACATCACTTGGTATATCGATTTCAACTTTTTTAATAACATCAACCATCTCACTAGCCATGATAGGGAAGTTCCGTTGTAACTATGCGCGATTGCACAGTTAAGGCTTGCTCTAATGCCTCTTGCCGTAAATCTTTTAAAGCATCTAGTAAAAAGTGGCAAAACCAAAGACCTGCAAATACAAAGATCAAAGAGTAAATCCATAGCGCCACAAAACTGACTAGCGGAAATAACACTAAGGCTAAGGCTGATGTGGCCCAGAAGAAGGTAGGCACTGCACCCAGCATTCCAGAGGCGATACCCATACACAACAAAGGCCAACGATATTTTTCTAATAGCTGATCACGCTCTTTTGCACTGGCATGCTGAGCAAGTACATCATAAGACATCAGGCGCATTGTTAACCATCCCCAAAGTAATGGTGGTAATACAGCCACCAGTGGCGGTACCCACCATACTGGCAGAGTCAGCATGACTAAGGCAAGGCAGATCAATGCTGACCATAGCGTGTAAATCAGACTCCCAAATAAACCGCCACCCCGCTTGCACTCTAAATCCTGATATTGCGCTTGCTTGACCACAATATTGACGATAGTTGGCACGGTCGAAAAGGCAATGAAAACCAATAGGCTGATCGTGATCAGCGGAATAATCAGCATCACAAAAAATAGAGGCGCAATCCATGCCCTAGCGTTTTCAAAGCCAGCCCAGATCAAGCCTTCTTGAATCCAATTAGTAAAGATCGAGTTGGTCAGAAACTCACTCAACACTGCTAGCGCGGGTGTCCATGTGAGCCAAATGAGGTAGCCCCATAAAACCGATACGATTAAGAACGGTCGTAAGCTTAGCCACAACATTCTTGGATGCATTGTTCCCACTAGAGCTAATCCAAATGATTTAAATACTTGCGGCAGTCCGACCATAAAACTCCTCTTACATCAACCTCGTATGCCTTACTTCAGCGATTTGCTTTGCAGTAGCTCTTTAGCTAGCTGCACAAAGCCTTGCCATTGTTGAGTGAAGATATTGTGTGATACATCTAAGTTTCTTACCCCTGTAGGATAGACCTCTTTTGGGAAGACGGCGGTTCTAAACAATATATCCCACCAGGGAAATAAAATACCAAAATTGCAACCGCCCAATACACCAGGCTTACCGATTGCTTCATGGCCATAGCCAACTGCATGATGCATACGATGAAACATAGGAGATACCAAAAGGTATTGGGCCTTTCCTAAATCTACTTTGATATTGGCATGCTGCCAGCTCTGAATAAATTGACCAAATGCAACCAAGATAATGAATTGGCCTGGTGATACGCCAAATAGAAGTGCAAAAAATGCCATTACTACTGCCCGCATAGTGTCATCTAGAATGTGGCTACGGTTATCAGACCAGGCTGTCATGACTTTTTGGCTGTGATGTAAGGCATGAAGCTGCCACCAACAATTAAATTGATGGGAAGCGCGGTGATAGAGGAATTCTACAAAATCTAGTAGCACCAAGTACACCAGGAAACTTACCAAGGGTATTGAGGTAACACCTGGCCACCAAGACTCCACATTGAAGCGATCAAAGCGGAAATCATGCAAGACGGAATCAATCTCAAAAAAGAATCCCGATAACGCAATAAAAATGATTGCATGAAAAATACCCAGGCGATGAAATAAGGTGTAGAAGACATCTGCTTTAGTCGCTATTGAAAAACGCTCTTGTGTCTCCGCGGGTGCTAAACGCTCCCAGGTTCTGAGTACAACCATAATGAGAACAATCTGGGTACAGCCAAATAAAAACCAATCAATGCCATCAAATGCATCTTCTGCCCACGCCATCAAATCGAGTTTATACAGAAGTGGTCCGACGAAATTAGTAAACAAAAACTCCTGAACGCTGCTATAAGCGTTAGAGATTGCTGGGGTAATAGAACTCAGATCCATGCTTTATTTTGACTGATTTGCAAAATTTTTGTCAGTCTTTGGTAAGACCCCAAAGCAAAAGCCACGATCCTTAAGATTAACAATGAGCTGCTCTAGTACAGCAGGAGCCCAAGGATCCTTTCTGGACCAAATACCTAGGTGGGCCATGGTGATATCGCCATCTTTAATCTCACGACTCGCCTTTTCTAAAAGAGCACGATTGGGATGTTTATCGGAGTTCAGCTCATCCCCCAAAAACCCGGCAGGCGCCCAACCAATATGCTGATAACCACACATATCTCCCATTCGAATCAAATTTGGTGAGGTTTTGCCACCTGGGGCACGCCAGATCTTTTGTAGTGGCTGGTCTGTTAGCTCCACAAAACGCATATCTACCTTACGAATCTCTTTACACATAGATGCTTCGTTATAAAGCACTGTCATTCCAGCCTTTGGGCCAAATTGGGGCTTCTCAAAAACCTCACCCTTAGGTCCATCTTTTACAAAATAGGTGTGATCGTAAGTATGGCTACCAAAGTGATGCCCCTCTTTGGCTAGCTTTTGCCAGTAGGTTTGCCAAGAGTCGTCCAAGGCAAAGTCTCCGCGAAACGTCTTCTCATTGGAAAGAAAGAAAGTTGCTTTGATATCTTGTCGCTTGAGAATATCGGCAATCTTTTCAGCAACTGACATATTGCCAGTATCGAATGTGAAATATACCGTTTTATTGCAACTCGCTGCTTGTCCACTAGGCACAAATGCAAAGCAGCTAATGATTAATACGACCGTGAGTGAAATTCTTTTTTTGTACTTCATGATGAATATCTATTCCCAAGAAGCTCTAGGGGAGAAGAACACACCGTGCGGTGATTTTCCAACTGGAATGACCGTCATTAATTTCATGGAAGGAATATCAATCACACCCACTTTTTTAGCAAAACGTAAGGTGACCCATAAAGTCTTCCCATCTGGAGTGATTTCCATATCGTCTGGGCCAGCTGGCAAACCAGTGATATCACCTACCTTCTCTAAGGTTTGCATATTGATAAGGCTAATAGAGGATGCGATCCGGTTACTCACAAATACATGTTTCTTATCCCCTAGTGGGCGAAAGTTATGGGCGCCCTTGCCTGTGGAGATACGTTTTACTTCCTTACGGGCCTTCCAATCGATCACCTGGACATAATCGTCGCCAGTAATTCCAATCAATAGATATTGATCACCTGGTGTCATCCACAAGCCAGCAGGAACTTTGCCTGTAGGCATCACCCACAATACACTTTGCGTTTCTAAATCGATTGCTGCAAGTTCACTAGAGTCTTGCAATGTAATGAAAGCAATTTTGCTATCGGATGTAAATGCAATGTGACTTGGTGTCTTTGCTAACTTCACTGTTTTGGACAGCTTTAGATCAGCGCCATTGGCAGCATAAATATCTACCCGGTCCAGACGATTACCGTTTGCCACAAACCATTTGTGATTGGGTGAATAGCCAATTTGGTAAGGATCAATGATATTCGGAATTCTGCCGGTTAATTCACCAGTGCTTGGGTTC
>Ga0114959_10002242_pt1 | contig 16150 bp, 14 predicted proteins | sample C_130625_EF_Meta_FD_87317 | JGI IMG/M metagenome (GOLD analysis project Ga0114959, IMG submission 87317) | Freshwater microbial communities from Lake Croche, Canada to study carbon cycling - C_130625_EF_MetaG | ecosystem: Environmental > Aquatic > Freshwater > Lake | place: Lake Croche, Canada...
CAGTGAAAAATGTTTGACGAGACCAACACTACGACCATCCGGGACATCGGAAGGACATGTGAACCCATAGGACGATCCGTGGAGACGTCGAGCACCCAGAATCTTGGATCCGTCATCCATATCTGCCTTGGAACGCCGGAGTTGAGATACGGTACCCAGAAGGGATATTCGACTCAATATCTGGGACACGCCGTCTTTTCCACCCCACTTGCCTTTGAACGATTTGGAAATATCATTCATAAACGTGTACGACTTCCAGTAAAAGCCAATATTTTCACGTTGCACAAGGTTCACAATGTTTTTGCCACTGTAGACCCGCTCTTCGAAATGTAGACGAGTATCGAGAGCCAGAGTGAGACTCTTGGCGACGGTCTTGTACACCCGACGAAACTCCTGAAATAAGAGATCTCCCGAGACATCGAAACGTTTGAATCGAAAGTGGTCACGATCGGTGGGCTGGGAGATACCAATCGCGTTCTCCATACAGAGGCGCATGATGTACCCGAGACAGTACGCTTTTCGGCGATACAGAGTGGCCACATCATCGGAGGGTTCGGGCTCGATATGTGGAAATGCGAGAACCTGGATATTGTAAAACACTTCTTCGATACTTCGCGTTTTTGTTGTCCGGCGTAAGATGGCGAGATCATCGGTAAACATTGTTCTGAGTTCTCGGTCGTGAGACAGTAGAATCTGCATGAATAGATCATCATACGCAGATCGCTCTTCCTCGGGAACACCCACGAGAACAATATCGTACAAGTCTTTGTCGTTCGATATTCCTAGCATTCGAAACAACGAGATCACGGGGATCGCGTCTTTGAATCCGGGAAGGGTCATGACCGGAATACGACCGGAGACACCGAGACGTGATTCTCCCCATTGGATTTGTGATATTTCCTCGACGTCCACTTCTCGAGGTTTCGGTGGGATTTCGAGATAATGAGAGGACGGTCCTCGCGTTCCATCTTCACTGACACTCCGAATTGCTGCAAAATAAGAACGCTCTTCGCCCTTCTCCTCCGTTCGTCCGCCGGGTATACCTTCGTCTTGAATGGATACAGGCTTGTACTGTTTGTTTCCCGCGTAATAGAGGTTATTTCCCAGACGTTCTTGAGATAGGAGCACTCGTTCTCCGCCGTCGACAATAAAGTATCCACCGATTTCGTGATAGCATTCGCCTTGAGCATACATTTCCTCCGGGTTCAGTCCCGAGAGATGACAGAATGCAGATCGTAGCATCAGGGGGATCTGAGCAATGAGTACCTTCTCGAAAGATACCACGTCGGGTTCACCGGTTTCGTACGTGTACACGATATCAATGTCGGCTCGAACATCGAGAGCATACGTTTTATTTTCCACTCGACAGGTGTTGGGCATGATTGCGTTCTCGAGTTCGTCGAGCGGAGGAGAATACCCGATGCGCGTCCCGTCGCGACCACCGATAAACACCTGAATCGTTCTCTTTTCCGAAGGAAGAACCAGCTGAATCGGGTTGGACGCCTTCAAAAAGAGAGGCAACTGCCGACGGACAAAGTCGTTATACGACTCGATGTGGTGCTGAACAATCGGGTTCAGGGTGTCCGTGTAGTATGTGTTGCATATGTGACGAGCAGCAGCGGCGGACATTCTTCTTACGATATAGTAGAGAGATCCTATGGAGGCTATTTTTCGCTCGTATGGAAAGGATTTACTAGTAATCCTATCCACATTGGGAGTATTTGCTCTCGTTTCGTATGTGTATATGGTTCTGAAACCAACGGTGATTCTTCCGCCCAACACTAAGGTATCGACGTGCCCCACTCGGTGGACATACGACCCGGATACAAAGATATGTACTCCTCAATATCCTACCAAATGTTTACCATTCAATCCGGATCGGTACAACAACCGAGAAAAGTGCGATATTGCAAATTCGTGCGAGACGGGATGGAAAGGACTTTGTACGACGTAGGTATAAGTATATATGATCTCTGAAGTATTTCGCCCAAGTTCGCTAGATGAAATCATAGGGCATGATGAAGCGAAACGGCTGATCCAAGAGTATTTGAACGCAAATCCTCGCACCAAAAGCATGTTGATTGCCGGGTCTCCGGGTATCGGAAAAACCACCTTGGCATTAGCAGCTGCGCAAACGTGCGGATACGAAGCTCTCGAAATCAATGCATCTCGATCATTACGGTCTCACGATGATGTTTCCGCCCTGAGAAATTCGTGCCGAGCAACCGTGTCCATTCTGTCGATTATAAAATATAAAATACCCAAACCAACCTGCGTTATTCTCGACGAAGTGGACGGAAGTGATCCACATGCCCAACGAAAAATTCTCGAATGGGTTCAAGATCCCGAACGCCATGTCCCAATTTTATTCACAGCGAATGAGATTCCGATTATTCTGAAACGTGCAACGGAGAATGTGTTTATTCACCGTTGTATGCCATTGAATACTCGTGTTCTGTACGAAACTCTTCAATCTCGGGTCGGTATACCGTTTTTAGAATTTCAAACGGTAGCCAAAGAATGTCAACATGATGTTCGAAGGATTTTACACCGAACCCAATACGGTGTCTCGGATCCTCCGAAAATTGTCACGTCGTCGGGAGATAGTATCGTAGATCTCTTCAAGAGTGAAGAAACGTTCTACAAAGACAATCCCATACTTCGGGGTCTCGAATCCACTGGAACCTAACCACGTTTTTCGCATTTGCAGTATTCGAGACACGCGCGGCAAACTTGTGCGGAGATTCCAATAATTGGCTCTTGTTGACCGTATTCCAACGGTGACCAATAACCAATAGAATATCCTTGGATGGGAGCATTACCATCGGCAGTGTCCAATCTTTTGTGAACGAACCCTCCTCCGCACGTACCGCCTTCTCGTCGAATCGACGCTCTTTGGCTAGATGTCCACGAAACAGATACGTGGCAGCCGTGGAGTGATTCTGACCATACGGTCCCACATCCATAAGCGCATTCTCTACGGATAAAAATACCGACATGATCTCACATCCGATAATATCGGACGCCGGATTTGCAATGAGCGCCTCGACCGACTTCTGGATACGCTGTGGAGGATAATAATCGTCGTCATCCCAGAATGCAATATATGCCGGATTCAGTTTCGAAGCCTCTTCAAGACATACATTTCGCAGATATCCGATAGGCTTCTTCTCCTCAATACGAATGTAGGTCACGGGGGGAAGTCCCGAGATCGTCTGAATTCCCGACCAATCTTTCTCTGCCTCCGAAGAATTATCCAAGACAATCCAGTGAAGATTGGAGTACGTTTGCTTCTTCATACAGAGCGCAGAAAACTCTAACGAAAAGCGTCGATTGTACGTGGGAGTACATACAACGACAAGGCTCATTTTATGTAGTATTGTGTTGTTCTTCACGTATATCGTTTCGGCAGAGCGGACAGTAGACACTCCGCGAGTACCACGTCGTGGCACAGTCTCGATGGAAGGTGTGATTACAGTTACGTAAACGTACCCGCGCATCGTCATGTCCAAATGTCTCTTGACAAATGGAACATGCAGTCTCAGATGATGCCTGAGGATCTGGGGCGAGAAATGCCGCATTCCTCTGCTCGACGGTCGGAGCAACGATAACAGGATCTGGAAGTGAAGCGAATGTAAGCCCAGCAACGGGAAGCAATCTCAACAGACGCTCCGAATCATAACGCTCAAGTGCAGATAGCAATCGAGACTCGTTCGTCAGAAACCGGTATACATTGGAATCATTGTGCTCACGACGAAAAAAGTCCTGTCGGGTTGTGAGAATCAACCCGAGATATCTATTCTCGGCCATTATGTTGTAAATTCACACGAAGCGTAAAGCGGTTTTTAGCGAGATGACTTCTTGGTGAAGAACGAATCGAGGGGTCCTTTCCGTGAAGAACGTGTGACATTTGCCAGTGTCGGTTCTCCCAGAAATAACAGTTTGTCCAGCATCTTTTCTTTTTGTTCAAGGACCTTGAGAGTCGCTTCTTCGGGATCCCCCAGTGTCTCCAGATATGTTTCATACAGTTCTTTGAACGGCACCCGCGGTTCCACAAACCCTTCAATCTCTTCAATACAGAGTGCAAACAGCTGAGCAACCGGATTCTGAATCTGATTGGTCACGTAGTGAACTGTATCGATCGGTAGGTTCTTTTCACGAACGTAATCAATCTGTTCAATCTTGTCTCCCTGGAGTTTCTTGTACGTCGTCTGAATGTATACGAATTTCAGTCGGTCTCCTACATTCGGAGCATTTCCCGGATCTCGGACCGTCATACGATCGGCCAGAACCCGATGTGCGATACGAGTAGGATCTTTATAATCGTCGCGCAACTGTTTGGTGATGGCAAACTTTTCGAGTGGGAAATCGGTTCGAAGAACTCGAGCGATCATACCCTTCACAAACTTGACGGCTGCTTCTACATTTTTCTCCTTGAGCAGGATATCCAGTGCACCGCCGTACACATCTTTGACGATCGGAGCATTGTCACGACGCTTGAGAACATCACCCATGGACGAACGATAGCATTTGGTGGGGTCGGTCTCGTACTTCATACCTACATACCGTTTGCGACAGAACAAGATGAAGGGATAGAAGGTCTTTTCGTACCCGATCACAAAGGCCTTGTGCGTACACAACGATGTAATGACCTTTGCAGCTTCCTCGCCGAGCGCAATCGCTTCACGTAGATTCTTGCCCGGAAAGCGAACAAAGATAGAGTCTGTATCCCCGTAGATCACATCCGCACCAAACGCGTCTTCTACGGTAGACTTGGCAAAGAGTAGCTGACGTCGACCCACTGCCGTAGTACATGCTGCTACACACATTTTCCGAATCGGTGAAGTTCGAGAACCCATTTGACCATAAATAGAGTTTGCAACCACCTTGTACGCCAACTGAAGACCATTATAGACCGATTTCTGAGCATCTTCTACGGTGGGGTCTTCCATCTTTTTACGAGCTTCTTTCCGCTTCTTGAGCATGATTTCGAGTGCTCTTGGAACCAGACCGGTCGATAGCTCATGTCCCTCTACGGGCTTCACATAGATACACACACACTTTCCTACAATGGCACCGTCTTCTTTGACATCGTAGGACACTTCATTGTAGTCGAGTCCTTTCAGATCCTTACGACCTTCGAGAGATGTCAACTTTCCATCCGCATTGTAGTGTTTGATGCAGATGAGAGTGTCCGGTGAAAGATTCTCACCAATCATGGACGACGGATACAGAGAATTGAAATCTAGAACCGCAACCGGAGTATCCAAGTACATGCCAATTTTGGGTGAAATGACGATTGCTCCTTCGTACGACGAATCTCCTTCGTACGATTCTTGAGTGAGGATGATTTGGTTCCGTTTGGATGCCTCGTACGCGATTCGACTAAAGATCTTGATTCCCTGACCCCGGAGAAAGAGATACTGAAGTGGAACGAAACACACATCCGCCATACCTCGAGCATTCACCAGGGTATCCAGCTTGGCCATGAGTGTCAGAACTAGATCGCAGTCCTGAATACAGTATTTGGCAACGACTCCTCGATCCGCGTCGGAACCTTCGTGCATTCGAAATATATCCGAGGGATGAATATCGTCCTTGGTAAACGACCATTCAAGGATATCTGTGGACGCAATCTCCGCATCAATGGTAAACGACTTTGGAGACACTGCGGTCACGACATACTTTTTCCCGTCGTTGAAAGGATTGATCGTATTGCCGACAATGTCGAATTTCACATAGTTTCCTGGAAAGAGCCCCCGAGTTGTCTTGGTGAAGATTGTCCGTCCTTCGATCTTGACCACCTTGTCTCGCAAGAATCTGGATGCGACATCGTCAAGTTTGTAGCTATCGAGAGTATGCTCACGACGCATGTTCAACAATAAGTCGATCGAAAGTCGTCCGGGCATCTTGAGGTAGTGGACATTGTACTTACCCGAAGCCAGTTCAAAGGCCTTGTGTTCGAGAGGTTTCCCCCATACGGGGGCTCGACCAATGGGAAGCTTTCCGAGTCCACATATCTCGGCCCGGTCGTGAACATACTGATCATCGAACATAAAGGTATTGTATCCACAAATCACGTCTGGATTCTCATCGGTTATGAACTCGACAAACGACTCGATCACATCTCCTTCGGACGTGCACGGTATGAACTCGGGGGATCCGGTCACTCCACCGAGAACAAAGACTCGGCGTTTCACGTTTGTCAGCATATCGGAACTCCATCGAATCGTGACTCCAATCTGGATGAGTGGGTCCCCGATCTCTCGTCCACCAAATAGATTGGATAGAGCCGTGGCAAAGGACGCGATTGATGCATCGTCAATGTACTTTTGAATATGTGGTTTCGTCAGAAAGGGTATAAGAACCTTCTCTCGAAAGGTTGGAGTTGGCATGAACCCTTCGGTACAAAGACGCTTCAGGAGGATGTCGGTCAGACTTTCGTCGCTGTCGGTCTCCAGATCACTCAAGAAGTGTTCGGCGACGTATTCCCATGTCTTTTTGGCGACTGGGAATCGACCAGACTTTGACATGCACTCAATATCGTATGCGGCGATCTTGAGTGGGATTTGTTTGGTAGGATTGGGAAGTATGTCTCGTACGTGGGTCGCCCATCCTCCTTCTATCTTTCGAGAGGGTGTGAACGTAAAAGGAGATGCAGGAGCGATTTCACGATCGTGAAACAACCGTAGAAACGGGGCGATATTGGATTCAAAGACGCGAGGAAACATCTGTTTAGCGATATTTCCCACTTCACGCCAGTCTTTGAGGGATTCTGTTTCTATTTTCCATACCTTTACCGCAGTGTAATCCGAGTATCCTGCGTAGACGTCATGCTTGGTGTGTTCGGTCACCGTGACTCGGAAAATCTTGTCGGTCTGCAAACGGCTTTTGAAGTGAACAATCGTCACCTCGCCCGGAAGAACATACATGTACGGTTTGAAGCCTTCAATTTTGACAAGAGCAGCCCCTTCTTCGGTTCGACCGTAGACGTCTACGACGTAACGGCCAGACTCATCGTGTTCAATCCAATCACAAGGTTGCATGGTTGTTCTTGTATAAAGAACCAAAGTCAAGTATCCGTTTTTGTACTTTTTCCTGAGACCAATACAATGACGGACCAGGAGCCTCAAACTTCGAACCCTATCTCTTGGTTTTATGCACCGACTCGTTGGAAATCAGATACTCGTGAGGTACAGTATAATGCCGTAGACAATGCGGCGCAGCAGAGTTATTATATGACGACAGCCCGACCTCAGCCAAATCCGTGCCAAGATCCTATGGCAACCGGTTCGTTTGCAGCACCCTTTGTGACGATGAACTTCACGGGAAACTATGGAAACACGGCGGCAGGTGGTTGTGATGTAGATTTATACTCTCGCCTCGTCCTGGGAGATCCGAATACCCAGCGTCCGAAAGGCCCACAGCAGCTGTTTGAGCGTGTATGGGCGAGTACACCGTTTATGCAGGGTCAGGGTGCTCCGAAAGAAGACAAGGATGCCGAGAGCAAACTTATTCAGAGTATTCCTGTTCGTCAACGCAAGGATACGGGAACGGTCACGGACAAGTTCTTTGCGAATCAGTTTGATCCACAGCTCCCGGAAGTTCGTAACGAGATACGTGATGTGAATAACTGGGTGCATTCGGATTGGATTCGTGGAGGTGAGCCGTCGCGTATCATTCGACACAAAGTACTCAATACCTAAAATAAATGCGTGTCGTATTCTTTGCTCAGCAGATGCCCGATCCTTGTGGAGCATTTTTCCACGACATTGTTCTGGCTCGGGCACTCAGAGCCAAAGGGCATACCGTAACATTCGTAACTATGAAAAGTATGCCACGAAAAGGTGAATACCGCGGTATACCGTTTGTGAATTATATGGTTGCCGGAAACGAGCTAGAAAAAGCAGATATCTGGAATAGTCCTCATTATCCTTTTCTGTCCACCGTGCGGAAACTCAATGAAAAGTTTGAGAAACCGCTGGTGATAGTTATGCACTACGGTGAAGATCGTAAGAATATCGAGACATGTACACGAACTGGACAATGGGCAGAGTTCCTATGGGTGGTATCCAAACATATTCGTGAGAAGATTACCAAAATGGCGTCCTCGATTGTGGATACCTACGTCGTTCGTCCAACATTTATTGAGAGCGAGACACGGTTTCGTCTTGCTCCGGAGCGGTCGGAAGGCGAGTGTATCACACTTATTAATGCCAATCTTCTGAAGGGATTAGGAGTATTTGTGGATTTGGCGAAACGGTTTCCGGAACGGAAGTTCCTCGGGGTAAAACCGTACTATAATATTGTGCAGGTTCCTACTGATATTCCGAATATCGAGTGGATCGATTTCCAGGATGATATCCGGATCGTGTTGAAACGTACACGGGTACTCATTGTACCGTCGTATTACGAGAGTTGGGGACGAGTTGCGTTCGAGGCCATGTTGAATGGTATTCCGGTACTGTATGCACGACCGCACGATGAATCCACCTTCACAACCGGAAGTACGGAGGGTATGCGGGATTGGATCCAGGACAACGGTATCCAGTGTGATCGACGATCCTTGGAGGATTGGGTTGCCGGAATCATCTCTATGGATGCTCCGGATGTGTATAACGATTATTCCGATCGTGCGTACAAATGTACAAACGATATGAATATCTTTACCGAGATTCCCACGATTGAGCAAAAGTTTTACAATTATGCTGTCCGGTATGCTCCTGCAGCCAAAAGCAAAACGATGGATACCTCGAGTTCTGCACCGGGTGGAGTGCCACGACTGGTTATGCCCGGTATGATGTCTATGCCTGGACGGCGGCGTCCTGCACCATCGGCAGCTCCAGCTGCTGCTCCGATTGCGGCTCCTTCGACCGTTCCGCGGATGGGGTTTGTCGCAGGTCGTTTCGGGGTGAGGCGGTGAGGAGGTTCGTAAGTCTCCGAGTCTCGGCAAGTTTCTCACGTACTTCAGGGGTTAGACCATCATCAATGACGGGAGCGACCGGAATATGTTTGTCTCCCGTAACCGTCGGGAAGTTGACATGCTCAAAGACTGCAGTGAGGACATCCCCATTTGCCGCATCCAGATAGGTTCGTGCGGTATCTTCGTCACATCCGATCATACTCATCACTTGAGTGACTTCAAACTGATTGCTCATTTTTATGTACCTCTTGTACAAAGCGTGAAAATGCGTTTCTTTGATGAACTGTGCCCCCCTGCGTTTTTGTATGCAATTTTTCTGGCGGTTCACATCGGTCTGGATGTCGCCGACATGGCGTTGATCACCGCCGCCGGTAAGGTGCTCTTTGGTGGCATCACGGTCTACATCTTGGACATACTGTGTCGCCTCGATCTAGGTGTTGTATCTTGGTTTATCGTGGCATTACCGTTTATCATCACGTCTCTCGCGACGGCCGTGGCGATGGGTATTGATCTCGATCGCCAGGTATTCCAGAGGCTTACACATTAAATACGAGACCAGTACAAATGTTTGCAACTGTTCGTTGTGGATTTCGACTTTGGATGTGGATACGCACCCAACTTCGAACTCTGTGTCCACCGAAAGCCGTCGAGTATTCTTGTTTTGCCACAAATCATATCCACTCGGATACGGGATCTCTCGTGGCGAGTCTGCAGTATATCAGTCGGAAACGACCCCACCATTCCCCGGATACGTGTGTTTGCATACAGTACAACGATGAACCTACACGTGAAACATCGTATGAAGAGTTATTCCGGTGCGTTCCTCCCCCGTGGTTAGGTATTTATTGTGATGGTATCGATATGACCTCGACGGTGTTCCCGTTTGTGTCGAACGGAAATCATATTCGACCGTGTATTCTGGAATCGATTTCCAAAGGAAAGTGGACGTATCTCAGTGCTGTAACGTTTGAAGAAGAGGACTTTCCTTCCGAGGGTATTCTAATTGGACATGTACAGGGACGTCCAACGGTATCTTGAACTTGAAAAAAAGGTGAATTCTCCTCACTTTTTGTCAAGATTGCAGTGGATCGCGACGTTGGTCATTCAGCCGGTGGGACATCTCTTATTTTGGATTTGCATGGTGGCATTTCCAAATGTACTTGCATATTTCGGATATGCAGAACAGCCTTCCACGCTCAAAATGATCATGTACGTTCTCAGTTCGTTTCACACCTTGTATAGATGTATTACCAGCTGGATCGATGTGGTCGAATTCTACCAGTTGGGAACACTGTTTCTCTTGGCCCACATCAAATATGCTCGTTCGGGATTTCAGTACCATATTCGATCCTCTACGCCGTCTCATAGATTGTATAGATATGCTGCGGCCGCGGCATTGTCGTCTACTGCTTAAGAATATCTCCTAGATTCCCACCAAACATTCCTTGGAACGTCTTGATGAGTTCTGCACCCTGTTTCACTTGAGGTCCAAGGGCGCCGAGTGTCTCGATTAGCTGTTTCTGAGTCTCCATGAGTTCTTTGGTGTCTTCGCGCATCTGAGACACCTGTTCTGGTTTCATACGTTTATATGCGTTCATAAGAGTGGTGCCCATATCTACGTGGGGTTCGGGGTCGTCGGAATCCTTCTCTTTCTTCTCCTCCTTGTCTTCAAATCCTTCGCGAAGTTTCTCACCGCTGATGAAGATGACCGCCATAACGGTTCCCACTGCGAGAAGAACAGATACCACATAATTCATACGAGTTCCCCAGGCAAGTACAACGGTGACCAAGAGTAACCAGACACTGAGATATGTGAGATTACGAGACATTAGAAACAGTTCTGCACCCAGAAAAAGCACCGCCGCAAACACGGTATCGAATGTGTTCTTCATTATAGTGAATCAAGGAATTATCCATTCAATCGTACAGGATCGGACGTTCCGGCTACACCCGAGCCATCAAAGGTGTATCCTGTTCGAGATGCACCCTGTACGAGCGCAGGGTTGAGCGCTCCAGCCCGGAGTTGCGCCTCCGAAAGCATTCCACCACGGTGCCGCCGCCGGGTACGCCGAGTCTTTCGACGACGTCCCCCACTTAACGGGGTATGTACATATGCACCTGCATTGTTTCCACCTCGGCTCGACAGGTCTCCACCACGGTGCCGACGCCGGGTACGCCGCCGTCCACCCGCAAACGCACCATTTCCAGCTCGATACGGATCGGCTCCCTTCATAGGATCAAAACCACCGGAATTGGGTTCCCACAACACATTCCCGGCGTTTGCTCCTCCGTCATTGCTGAGTATGGATCCACCGAATCCGTATCCGGCACCCTTATGCGAGTGTCGACGACGATGGTGGCGATGGCGAGTCTTCATTTGTTAGTGACGTAGAAGAAAGAACCGGAGTCCACGTTCCATCCTCATTGCGTCGACAACGCAGTGTAAATGTCGGACCGAGCGTACGCAGGTATTTGGAAAGAACGAGAGTTTTCACTTGAAGATATTCATTCTTGGCGGGAATCAAGTAGACATCGGGGACATCCGTGGCAACGACGTAGACTTCATCGGTTCCCGGAGTGGATTCCACATAGATACCTCGAGCACCTTTGTCATGTGTATAAAATTCTTGACCTCGAACGTCACGAAGAGTCGCTCTCAAGAGAATTGCACACGTTTCAAACGGTGGACACGGTGTATAAAAATTGTCGTATACATTCTTCAACAGTACTTGACGGGTCTCAAATGAATGCTTGTCAAATACTGTTTCTCCGTTAAACATCCATACATCCGCAATATACATTGCTGCGGTGGTTTTCTCGACACGGAACACCGTATCTTCAAAACATCGGCTATCGAATACGACACGAATAGGATAGAGAACAGGATTGGGTACTCGCGGAATATAGTAAGCTATCGGAAGTGGATTCCGAGTTAGATATAACCACCCAGGAGCTCCGCTACCTTGGGGCGCCCAAGTCCCCACCGGATTGCTTGGTAGTGTTCCGAGTTTCGACAGGCGGAGGGAGGGCTGCCACCGGGGCTGAAGGCGCTGTAACCGGCTCAACACTTGGTGGATTGGCTGGGATGTCATAGGTGGGCAGTTGTATATTGGAAGGCGGGGGGCTTAAAATCTGTTGTACCGGTTGCTGAATAGGTTGCTGTGGAGGAGACGGAAGGTACACAATCTTGGGACGAGCCGGTTGCATGACTCGAGCCAACCAAAATGTCCCAATATGCAGTACAAAGAGTATACCAATTGTTCCCAGAGCTACGTACAAGAGCTCGAACAAATCCATTGTATTGTGTGTACACTTCGATACCTCACTTTGGAACGTGAATCTCCATAAACAGATCCTCATTCTCGCTCCAGATCCGCGGCTCATTCGAATAGATGGTCACGGTCACTATTTCGGTATGACTCAAGTACGGAAGATGCTGTGGATACGGCACCTCTTCCATACGGACAACACCGTCTGGCTCTGGAAAAAAAGATCGTCCAACATGTCCAACGGTATCGTAACAAGTTTTTCCACACCATATCATCGTCGTTGTATACTGTTTATGCGGTTTCGGTAGATTCTTCAAGGGAAAGTCGGATTTTGGTAGGATGTGCAGACGACGAACCTCCAGCGCCATTTGTAGATACAGCGGAAGCATTCAGTAAATGTGGCCACAGCTTGAAGAAACACGCCATCATCACCTGTGTATCCCCCATAGCACTGTGCAGCATCATTTCGACCGGAGGGTCACGATGAAAGACACCCTGATACAATTCGAGAAGCCTAGGAGGCTTGAACTTTCCAGGATACCGACTCGGAAGTTTCAGAAGTGGAGTACTCTCATTCATCGTACAGAAGAGCCGTTTCTTGAACGTCTCCATGGTTTGGCCGTACCCGAGTCTCCAGTATAGAGCGTTATCAATCACGTTCTTATCGAACTCCATATTGTGTGACACGACCACATCTGCTTTGAGCACGGCGTCAATAAACCGATTGATCACCATCTTGAGCGGTGATCCCGTCCGGGTGGCAATCTCATTCGTAATATGATGAACCATCGAGGCCGCTTCGGGGATCTTCCACTCCGAAGGTTGGACAATATGGTACTCGGAGGTTAGACAGCGCCCGGTTTCATCCGTGAGAATCCATGCAATCGACACCGGGTCGGGCCAGTTGTTTCGAAGCTTAGGGGCCGGAATACGAGTGGCTGGAAGACCGGTTGTCTCGGTATCGAAGAAAAGAAGGTATGCCATTACTCTCTGTTCTACGTCGAGACCCCTGTATACGTTTTACACGGTTTACACACACATAAGAATGTACGCAATCACGGCAAACACAATCGAGTGTATCACGAGACCAGCCCCCGTTGGCTTTCCGGATATGGCGATCTCGAGACCCACCGCCCGAAAGACAGAATCCACTAACGTGTAGGTGATAGGGTTTGCGATCACATAGAATAGTAACCCGGTAAAGGCGGCGATATACAGTTTGTTGGCCATTTGTTATCTGGACGAGAAGTTGTTTCGAGTATTCTGAATAGTCTCTAGCCATCGGGGTATGCCGGTCATGACGTTGGATATTTCGAGTTCGTTCTTCTTGGCGGGTTCGCGAGTATCCAGAGACTGGCTCTCGGTCACAAACAGAATCGCAGTCAATAAGAAGGTCTGACGACTTTTCGATACGGACGGTTCCCAGTGAAGACAGTACATTTTTTCGAGGGAGGCAATGTATTCCGACGGCCCCGAATACCGCCGGATCACGTCCCAGAATAACCATACAATGTTTCGTGAATACTTGTCGAGAATAAGCTGTCCGGGACGAGGAGCCAAGGAGAGGGTTTCTTTGGATTGTTTCTTTTTTTCACGAGCAAATGCGAGTATCCACGACATCCAGTACATGGATCGGAGTGTGTCGCGACTTTGGACAGCAAAACATAATTCATTGACGGGTATCGCTAGTTCGAAGGGGTCTTCGGATTTGAGAATACCGTCTGCAAAATGTTGAGACGTGGCCCGAACATTCTCACGAAGGGTGGTGGGATGGAAATCGTGTTCAGGTTTGATACGAGGTAGGGTGAGAGGTTTCTGTTTTCGACATCCTGAGATGGCACACGCTGCTTCACATACTATGTTCCTGGCGTCGGCGCGATTACGGATATCCGTCATTTGTGCCACTGTAAATTGATCTTGAATAGAGCGAAAGGCTTCATACTGTGAAATAAGGTATACAAATATGTTGGGACATGCTCGATGAACGGAAATCGATGCAGATTCAAATAGAGTTATCCAGAGTGAATGCACGAGACCAGAACACAAGAGTTCAAGACTCCAATAACAAGCATAATCGGCGTGACCTAGCTGGATGCTCTCCGAAAGAGATTTCACGGCAAGTTTCCGAGAGTGACCTGAAAACGTAAAATCTTGAAAGTCTTTGACGCTACGTGAATCCACAATGTTCATTATCTATTGATTTAACCTACTGAGAAAGCGAAAGAGGAAGGATTTTCCCGCGGAAACGACTTTGACCTGGAGTGTTGATGGGGTATTTGGTCTGTAATGTTGAGCCCTGAGTGTCATACGTCGAATACAATTTGAGCTTGATCGATGTATTGGAGGATAGAAGTCTCGGTATGTTTCCATATACTGGAATAGATACATGCGGTCCAGTTGCGTATATGATATAATTTGACGGAATGGAAGTTCCTACATATGCATTTGATGCCGTAGAAATATCGAGATAGTATTCGGTCCCTCCACTAATACTGTAAGTACAGAAATTGAGGGTTGGCACGGCCGGAGGAGCTTTGATACTCGGGACGTCTGCAGACGTATCTAACGAGAACGAAATATAGCCATCGATATTCGCATATGTAGATCCAAACCAATTGGAATTGAGAACGACGGAGCTTAATGTGAAAATAGGGGTAAACGATGCGGAAACCGGAATTGCGCCGGTCAAATTGTATCCCGATATCGACTGGGATAATGTATAGGTTGCACTGTACGGAAAGCTTGTAGGATACGCCACGAATGTCTGTCCGAGATTTACCGTTGCAGTATACACTCCGGCGGTTGGCCCGGCCTTATACGATAAGGAAAGCACGGCAGTGGTAGCATTGTATGCTAAATTTACCTTGTTGAAGCTTCCATCGATAAGATACGATGTAAATCCGGTGGACGGTTCCGTGAACGCGAGAGCGTTATCGGTCGAGTTTGCGTTAATGATGAAGTCACCAGGACTCACGACAAAACTGTTTGCGTAGACAGATCCACTTCCAGTGACATGAATTCCGGATGCATCGACATAGTAGTTACTGTTGTAATAGAACTCAGAACTGGCATTGTTGTACAGTGCAAGTTTGCTTCCCGAGATAGACGCAAGTTGCCGAACAGGGTTCACATAAAATCCGGACGTAGAAGATGTGAGACCGTTTGGAGCCAAGACTATCGAATTGGTTGCGGTGGATGTCGCGCTGTTCCCGATACAAATGGTATTCGATGGAAGTGCATTGCTTCCGGCATTGGAACCGATGGCAATCGAGTTGGATCCCTGATTGGAAGCACCCGCATTATTGCCGATGGCGATTGCGTTTGTACCTTGGTTATTGGAACCTGCTTGGTAACCGAGTGCAAGACTCTGTATTGCCTGAGATAGAGAACCTGCCTGGAAACCGATAGCGATAGCACCACTTAGCTGATTTGTTCCACCGGCAGTTGTACCGATAGCAATACGATTGGGTTGCGCAACCCCTGTCAATGCAGAAAGCGACGCCTGGTATCCGATGGCAATCGCACTCGGGCACATGTTCGATAACCCTGCTTGGTATCCGATGGCAATCGAGTTGGACTGCTGATTGGAAGAACCTGCATTGTTGCCGATGGCGATTGCGTTTGTACCTTGGTTATTGGAACCAGCTTGGTAACCGAGTGCAAGACTCTGTATTGCCTGAGATAGAGAACCTGCCTGGAAACCGATAGCGATAGCACCGCTTAGCTGATTTGTTCCACCGGCAGTTGTACCGATAGCAATACGATTGGGTTGCGCAGTTCCCGTGAGTGCAGAAAGCGACGCTTGGTATCCGATGGCAATCGCGTTCGGGCACATATTTGACGTCCCTGCTTGGTATCCGATGGCAACGGAGTTGGATTGCTGATTGGAAGCACCTGCATTATTGCCGATGGCGATTGCGTTTGTACCTTGGTTATTGGATCCAGCTTGGTAACCGAG